>QGCW01000026.1_pt1 | contig 33718 bp, 32 predicted proteins | sample 4702261 | NCBI WGS metagenome assembly QGCW01 (sample SAMN08941162, study PRJNA450518) | Sediment metagenome, whole genome shotgun sequencing project. | biome: grassland soil; feature: grassland; material: soil; isolation source: soil 14 days enrichment with methanethiol ...
GGCAGTACTAATGACATTGAACTATTTTGGTGTCACCAAAAAAGCTGCCTATGTGGCTGTGGGTCTCGTTTTATGGGTGAGTGTTTTAAAGTCAGGCGTTCATGCTACTTTAGCGGGGGTTGCACTCGCCTTTACTATTCCACTTAAAACAACACACAACGGCAAAGAAGAATCATTATTACAAGAGATGGAACATGATCTGCATTTTTGGGTTGCGTTCTTTATTTTGCCCATCTTTGCATTTGTAAATGCGGGCGTTAGCATTGGCGAGATTTCTTTAGACCAGATGGCAGGCTCTGTGCCTTTAGGAATTATCTTGGGATTATTTTTAGGTAAGCAGTTAGGCGTATTCGGTTTCAGCTGGCTTGCTATAAAATTGAATTTGGCTAAGCTTCCCAATGGTGCGAACTGGACACAACTTTATGGTGTATCTGTGTTAACGGGCATTGGTTTCACTATGAGCTTGTTTATTGCATCATTAGCTTTTTCTGATGACCAACTCTTTCAATATACTGATAAATTAGCCATTTTAATTGGCTCTTTTTCCTCTGGTATCTTGGGCTATTATTTGCTTAAACGGACGAAGTCTTCATCAGGGATAGAACAAGAGAAAGAAACAAAGACAGAGACAGTGTAGCTGCTTATCTTTCTATGGTTTTGATTAAAGTGTAAGAAACAAGGACATGATAGGCTGAATGTAAAATTACAAGCTAAAAGGTGAAAAAATATACGTGTAATATGGATCAATCTGAGATCCGAATAATGATATATTGCCTTCGTAAACGGCAAGGAGAGGAAAGATGATAAAAGCTTATGCGGCATTCGAACCTCATGGTGAACTCAGTGCTTATCAGTATGAAGCAGGTGAACTATCAGCCCATGAGGTTGAAATAGATGTCTTGTTCTCAGGGTTATGTCATAGCGATATCAGTATGATCGATAATGAGTGGGGGGCAACAGAATACCCACTTATTCCCGGACACGAGGTGGTTGGTAAAATTGCTAAAGTCGGCAGTGCAGTAACACAATTGAACAAAGGCCAAGTTGTTGGTCTGGGATGGCACGCTGGCTTTTGTGATGAATGTACAATGTGCCATAGTGGTGATCACAATTTATGCACGAGTGCCCAACCCACGATAATCGGCCATCATGGTGGGTTTGCTGAAAAAGTGCGTGCCGCGGCCAACAGCGTTGTTGTTATTCCCGAAGGCATAGAGTTGGAATCGGCTGGCCCGTTATTTTGTGCCGGTATTACGGTGTTTAATCCTTTAGTGCAGTTTGCTATCAAACCGACAGACAAAGTGGCAGTTATTGGTATTGGTGGTCTTGGTCATTTGGCTGTACAGTTTCTTAATGCCTGGGGATGTCACGTCACAGCCTTTACTTCAAGCGATCAGAAACGTCAGGAAGCATTAGACTTAGGTGCTGATGCAACATTGAATTCACGAGATGAAGCAGAAATAGCAAGTGCTGCAGGCCGTTTTGACTTTATTCTTTCAACAGTAAATGTCAAATTAGACTGGAATCTTTATGTCAGCACGTTGGCGCCAAAAGGACGTCTACACTTCGTGGGCGCGACATTAGAGCCGCTTGATCTTGCTGTTTTCCCTATGATGTTAGGTCAACGTTCAGTATCAGGTTCACCAGTAGGGAGCCCAGCGACTATTGCTAAAATGCTGCAGTTTGCTCAGTTACATAACATTAAGCCCGTTATAGAAAAATATAAATTTGCTGATATTAATAAAGCAATTTCTCATTTGCGCAGTGGTAAGGCGCATTATAGAGTTGTTTTAGAACATTAAGTTAACGTTGTAAGCTACTGTAATATATATGATATGAGATTTTTATATAAGATTATTATCGCGTCGAGTTTCATGTTGAGCCTGCCGTCAGTACAGGCAGAGTCACTTAATAAGCAAGCCGTTGAGCAACTGATGTTGAAGTTTGAACAGGCAGCAACAGCTCAGGATGATACCGCTTTAATGGCTCTATTCCATCCGCAAGCAGAGATTTTTATTCAGATCAATAACACTGGTGGTAAGCTAAAATTTGATGTCAGGAGTTACCAACAATTCTTACGGCAGGATTGGTCCATGCCAGGTGACTATAATTATCAGCTTCAGAATCTGGATATTGTATTTAATGAGATAAATGACAATGCTGATGTTAGTGTTACAGCATTAGAGAAAACAACTGAACATGGCAATACAGTTATGAACACACAGAGTGATTATCATATGCAGGTGGCAGTGATTGATGACGAGGTGTTGATTACAACGTTGCTTAGTCAAGTCACCATGCTTGCAGCACCTGAAACTGAGTGATGTCAACGAATAGTTCAGAGAACATAAAATGCGAATAACGAGCCGTTTTATCATATATGTTTTACTGTTATGCGGTGTGATGTTGACTGCTGGTTGTAGCTCATCAGATCATCAAAGTAAAATCACTTATCTGGCTATCGTTAAAGCACAAAAGTCCTTTATGGCCGCTTTTAGAGAAGGCGATTCAGTTAAGCTATCACAACTCTATACTGATGACGGCCAACTCTTACCAGCTAATAATGACGCCATTATGGGTCATGAGGCTATAGCATCATTTTGGCATGGTTTGATGGGATTAGGTATCCACTCGGTGAATCTAAAAACAATCGAAGTCGAAGGTAATGATGAGAAAGCACATGAAGTAGGACAATACACCATACATGATGAGGCAGGGGCGATCATTGATTATGGTAAATACATCGTAATTTGGAAAAACAATGGCACATCTTGGCAATTGTATCGCCATATATGGACAACAAGTATGGCCAAGACCGGTGGTGTAGCTACTTAGTGCCGGTAGAGAGTATCTTTATAGCTTCAGATCATTTGGTATAAACTTAATCAAATGCAAGTGATACCCCAGCCATAATCCGGCTATTAATATCGGTCTGTTTGCCATTTTGATTTTCAATGATAGGCAGGCCGACAGAAACAAAACCACCAAGTTTACCCGCCGTCATTCTAATTCCAGGGCTTAAGTACACAGTGGTGCCACCACTATTATCTTCGGAGTGACCAGCTATTTTATTTTTACGTCTGGTTTCACCATTTACTTCCAGAATAGCATCCCACTGAAAATCAACATGATCTTCTGTACCTGGATGGTGATGGTGTGATGCGCCTTGTTCTGGGTTTATACGATAGCTCATAGCTAAGTTGTAATTTAATGCATCACCAATTTCAGTTGATTGGGAGCCTTCTGTTGTTTTGTAATACAACACATTGGCATAATAGTTTAATCTAGCAAAACTATGACCAGCCGAAGCTCCGAGCAAGAAATCCCACGAACCACTACCTGGCTGGAACTCAGTTTCAAAACGCTGACCGTGATCATCTTTATCATCAGTCTTACCTGTAGGGGCTTTAATGCCAAATAAAATGCCGGTTTTTGCCGTACCGATATCAAGTAAACGATAATGGCCCATCATTAAAAGATCACCCATACCAGCAGAGTTGCCATGACGGTGAGTCTCAACCTCACCATCTTCGACTTCTCCTGCACGGATATTTCTTCGCTCAATGTATGGTAAACGTGCACTGAAGGTAAATGTATCACTGACGCCATAGGCGGCTGATAATGAGGTAGTGATAATTTTATCCAGGCTGTGCACACCTTCAATCCCCCGTTCAGCGTAATTAATAAGTTGTTGGTCACTAAAACTGTCATTGTGGATGACTTCACGTCTCATGCCAAAGCCCCATGCATTAGCCGGCATAAATGATGGCGCAATGGTGACAATAGGCCCTGACGCTTCATTGCCAAATGCTATAGATGGGTGATCTGCAAGAACTGGCGCAGCTAATATTAAAAATGGTAAGGCAAGGAGTTTTTTCATAAGAGGCTGTTTTTGTGCGGCTATTAAAAGCTTTTATTGTACACTTTACGTTTTATACAGGGTAACTTACAGTACTGCTGATAGTAGGGAACCTGATATGAATCGTGTTACGAGAAGACAGTTACCCTAGTATTTAAGCTATAATGTGCGGTTTTTCTATTAAAGTTCATCTGACATAATATTGGGCGGTTTTAATCGGATTGCAAGCGAGAGCTCACTGTCCAATCCTGTCATATCATACGAGGAAGTAAATGACATGCTGTTATCAGCGAAACAAGACTGGCTAGGTAATGTTCGTAATGACATTTTAGCTGGTATCGTCGTTGCACTGGCGTTAATCCCAGAAGCTATCGCATTCTCAATTATTGCTGGTGTTGATCCTAAAGTGGGTTTGTATGCCTCATTTGCCATTGCGGTTATTATCGCAATTGTCGGTGGTCGCCCTGGCATGGTATCTGCTGCAACAGCTGCAACAGCGTTACTAATGGTTACGTTGGTTAAAGAGCATGGCTTGCAGTATTTATTATTGGCGACGGTTGTTGCCGGCGTGTTACAGATACTGGCAGGTTATTTAAACCTGCATAAATTCATGAGTTTTATTTCAAAATCGGTTATGACAGGCTTTCTCAATGCCTTGGCTATTTTGATTTTTATGGCGCAGCTACCTGAGCTTACAGGTGTCAGCTGGCATGTCTATGCCCTGACAGCAGCGGGTCTTGCCATTATTTACTTATTTCCTTATGTGCCTAAAATAGGCAAATTGCTACCATCACCACTCGTTAATATCGTTGCTTTAACAATCCTTGTTTATCTACTTGGAATTGATGTGCGTACTATTGGAGATATGGGCGAATTGCCTGACACACTTCCCATTTTTTTATGGCCTGATGTACCGCTGACATTTGAAACATTAAGCATTGTGCTTCCTTATTCATTATCAATTGCCACAGTAGGTTTATTGGAATCATTGATGACTGCTAATGTTGTCGATGAATTAACGGATACTGAAAGTGATAAAAAACGTGAATGTAAAGGTCAGGGAATTGCCAATATCGGTTCGGGTTTAATTGGCGGTATGGCGGGTTGTGCCATGATTGGTCAATCTATAATCAATGTTAAATCAGGAGGGCGTGGTCGCCTTTCAACAATGACAGCAGGCGTTTTATTATTGATTTTGGTCGTATTTTTAAGCGACATTGTGTCAATAGTGCCAATGGCTGCCTTGGTTGCTGTAATGATCATGGTCTCGATTGGTACATTTAATTGGACATCCATAAAAGAATTGAAAACTAACCCAACAAGTGCGTCAGCAGTGATGATCGCCACTGTGATTGTTGTGGTGTGGACGCACAACCTCGCTTTTGGTGTTTTTACCGGTATTTTGATCGGTTCTTTGTTTATGGCTCAACGCTTAAGCCAGTTTATGTATATTGAAACTAGCTACGATGAAGACAGTGATACCCGAACTTATCAAGTCGTCGGCCAGGTGTTTTTCAACTCTTCAGATAAATTTATGAGCTTTTTTGACTTTAAAGAGGCCGTCGATAAAATTGTCATTGATGTTCATCGAGCTCATTTTTGGGATATTACTGCTGTTGCTGCTTTGGATAAAGTAGTGATTAAATTACGACGAGAAGGGGCTGATGTCAGTATTATTGGTTTAAATGAAGCCAGTGAAACCTTGCTGGACAAATTTGCTGTCCACGATAAGCCAGAAGAAATAGAAAAAATAATGGGAGGGCATTAGGATGGCGGTTATTCAGAACGGCATGGTGCTAGCAGGTATTGATGGTTCTGACCATAGCAATGCGGTGATTGATTATGCAATCTGGTTTGCTAATCATAACCAAAGCTCATTACTATTATTACACACGATTGAACATTCACATTTGAGTGAACAGGTACATCATGAAGGTAATTTAACCCCGAATATGCGTGAACATCTGTTGGATGAACTCTCAGATGGTGAACGTCTTGAAAGTAAACAGTTAATTGCTGAAGGCAAACGTATTTTGGCCGTGGCAAAAGAAAAAGCACAACGGGCAGGTATTGAAGATCCATTGACTAAACAGCGACATGGTACGTTGCCTGAGGCTTTAACTGATCTACAAGCGAGTGCTTCTATCGTTGTTCTGGGTTCTCAGGGAGAAGATCATGACCAAGGAAAAGAAGGGTTAGGAGCTCAACTGGAAGCGGCGATTCGAGCTTCTCAGAAACCGATCTTTATTACCAAGACACGGTTTAGTGAGCCGAGAAAAGTACTCTTTGCCTACAACGGTAGTCCGACGTCACACAAAGCGTTAAATCAACTTAAGCAGGGCATGTTTTTTGATGCATCGATTGAACTACACATTGTCTGTGTACAGAAAACATTAGTTGAAGCAACAAATCTGATTGAAGATGCTGAAACGGAGCTTAAAGAACTGGGCGCTACTATTTTCACCAAAGCCGTTACCGGTGAGCCTGTGAAAATACTGACACAATACCAACAAGAAAAAGCCATTGATATCACGGTAATGGGTGCGTTTAGCCATGGTAAAATTCATGGTTTTTTCTTTGGTAGCTTTACCACTCAGATGTTGCTAGAAGGTAGCGGTCAATATTTACTCGTTCGTTAATTGTTTGTCTAGGCAATAGAGTTAGCCAGCATTAGTCAGGCATCGTAGGGCGAGTAATAAAGTAGAACTACAATTATTTTCTGTGATTTTTGTATTATTTGACTGTTTGGTTCGTCTCAGTAATAACAAAAGTAACAGAGGATGAAAAATGGCCGCAGACAAAGACTATGATATTTGCGTTATTGGCGGTGGTGCTGCAGGATTAGTTGCAGCTGCGGGTGCCGCCACACTAGGTGCAAAAGTCTTGTTAGTCGAGCAAAACAAGCTGGGAGGAGATTGCTTATACTCGGGCTGTGTGCCCAGTAAAACATTGATTCATTCAGCCAGTGTGGCTTATGCCATACGTCATGCTGAACGGTTTGGTCTGAATGCTCATCATGAAGATATTGATCAGCATTTGGTCATGCAGCGTGTTGCTCAAGTAATAAAGCATATTGAACCCAATGATAGCCCGGAGCATTTCCGTGCTTTGGGCGTTGAAGTTGTTTTGGAAAAAGCTCACTTTCTTGATCAACAAACTCTGAACGTCGCTGATCGTCAAGTGACAGCAAAGCGTTTTATTATTGCCACCGGCTCACAGCCATCCATCCCTGATATTCCCGGATTAGATACTGTTGATTATTTAACCAATGAAAGTATTTTTCACGTCAATGAACCGATTAAACACCTCGTCATAGTAGGAGCAGGGCCTATAGGGTGTGAACTTGCTCAGGCTTTTGCCAGATTGGGTGTGCAAGTTAGTCTTGTTGGTAGAAGGTCACGATTGTTGCCACGTGAAGATGCTGACATGGCTGAAATCGTTAAACAGCAATTTCTTGTTGATGGGGTAGGGCTTTATTTAAATACTACTGTGACAAAGGTTGAGCAGGCAGAGCAGGGGGTACGTGTTTGCTTATATGGTGACGATCAGCGTAAGGATCAAAAATGGTTGGAAGGCAGTCACCTTTTAGTAGCCACAGGGCGTCAATCGTCGTTAGACTCTCTAGCGCTTGAGAAAGCAGGTATTGAACTACAGGATGGCCACTTACGCGTTGATTCGCGACTACGCACCACGAATAAACGTATTTATGCCTGTGGTGATGTGGTTGGACCTTATTTATTCACCCATATGGCGGAGCATCAGGCGAAAGTCGTGCTGCAGAATGCATTATTTCATTTACCGATTAAGGTAAAAACTAAAGGCATTCCATGGTGTACTTTTACCTCACCAGAATTAGCCCGTGTAGGCTTATCTGAACAGGAAGCTCAGCAGCAGGGCATACAACATCAGATCTACAGCTTTCCTTTTAGTGATATTGACCGTGCAATTACTGATGGTGAAACGGTCGGTATGGCAAAAATTATCACCTCACCGAGAGGCCGAATACTTGGTGCCAGTATTGTAGGCCCGCATGCCGGTGAACTCATCGCTGAATATGCTTTAGCTATCGATCGTCGCTTATCGCTGTCAGCGGTAAGCAAAGTCATTCATATTTATCCGACATTGGCACAGATTAATCGGCAAGTAGCCGATCAGCGATTGCGAGAAAGTCTTACAAATAACAAAAAGCGTTGGCTTAAACGGTTGTTTGGTTTAAGAGGTCACTAAAGGTGAAAAACAAGCTATTATTGCTCAGTATTATTAGTCTGTTGATTATTACTTACTTTATTTCTGGTGCAGAGCAATATCTCACACTGCAATCAATTAAAGAGCATCAATTATTGCTGTTAGACTACGTCGAAAATAATTACGTTCAAGCCATTTTATTAACCTTGTTTATTTATATTTTGATGGTCAGCTTGAGTCTGCCAGGCGCTACGTTTTTATCGTTGGCTGTCGGTTATATTTTTGGTCGTTGGATCGGCTGGTCAATATTATTGATAGCAGCAACTACCGGGGCAACGGTGGTTTTTTTACTGGTTCGCTATTTATTATCTGATTGGGCAAAGAAAAAGCTGGCTCAATTTGATAGGACACAAAAGGTGATTAACGAAGTCAACCGCTATTCTATCAATTATTTGCTTTTCTTACGGTTAGTGCCGGTGTTTCCATTTTGGTTGGTCAATTTGTTGATGGCATTTACCAAAATAGACACGCAGCGCTATGCATTAGGCACATTTTTAGGCATTATGCCAGGTAGCTTTGTGTTTGCTAATTTAGGACAGTCACTGGCTAGTATTGATAGTCTCGACAACCTGTTGTCTGGCGAGTTGTTGCTAGCCTTAGCCTTATTAGGCTTGCTTATGTTATTGCCTGTATTTGTTAAACATCTACGCACTAACCAAAATACATCTATTTAACGGTTTACTATTGATATGCTTGATTCCAAACCATTGTTACAAAACAGTCACTTCCCCACACTGACACGTTCTGGTGTGACGACGTTACAGCTTAATCTAGGGTATTTATGTAATTTGAGTTGTGTCCACTGCCATGTCAATGCAGGGCCGAAACGTACAGAGTTGATGTCTAAGAAAACGATGGATGAGGTGTTGCAACTTGCTGTGCGCTTAGGTGTGAAAACGTTTGACTTAACAGGCGGAGCTCCAGAAATGAATCCGCAGTTTCGCTATTTGGTAACATCAGCTCGACAGGCTGGAATTGATATCATTGACCGTTGTAATTTGACGATTTTGTTAGAAGAAGGCTTTGAGGATTTAGCCGCGTTTTTAGCCCAGCAGCAAGTCAATATTGTGGCATCATTGCCATGCTATCTCGAAGATAATGTTAATAAACAACGTGGAAAAGGTGTCTTTAAAAGCAGTATTATTGCCTTGCAGAAACTCAACGCCCTTGGATATGGTCAACCAAATAGTGACTTGACCCTAGATTTGGTTTTTAATCCACAAGGCACCAATTTACCCCCCGCGCAAAAACCGCTGGAAGAGAGTTATAAACAACATTTGCAATATGATGGCATTGTATTTAACCAATTATTCACCATTACTAATATGCCAATTCAACGATTTGGTAGCACCCTAATGAGCAAAGGCTTGTTTGATGATTATATGGATATGTTAATTGAAAATTATAATGCTGATACGTTACAAAATGTGATGTGTAAAACAACTTTGAGTATTGACTGGCAAGGGTATGTTTATGATTGTGATTTTAACCAAATGCTCAGTTTACCGATGGCAGATAAGTCGCAGCCAGTCCATATCAGTGAGCTGGATGAGCAGAACTTGGCGGGACAACAAATAGCAACACGACAACACTGTTATGGCTGTACGGCCGGGCAAGGCAGTAGTTGCAGTGGTGCTTTATCATAGCTTTACAAATTAGGAACAACAAAGAACATGGCATTAGAACATAGTGTATTAGATAGGTATTCAGAAGGTGCGGAACAACAACAGGCGGAGCTTTGCTGCCCGGTTGATTACGATGCTGGTTTATTGACCTTATTACCACAGGAAATTATTGAAAAAGATTATGGCTGCGGTGACCCCTCGCGTTATGTAAAAGAGGGTGATGTGGTATTAGATCTGGGTGCTGGTTCTGGCAAAATTTGTTATATGGCGGCACAACTGGTCGGTGACAAAGGGAAAGTGATCGGGGTGGATATGAATGACGATATGCTATCACTTGCGCGTAAATATCAAACTGAAATGGCTGAAAAGTTAGGTGGTGATCGTGTTCAGTTTGTTAAAGGCCTTATTCAGGATCTTAAAGTGGATTTAACGAAAGTAGATCAACATTTGGCTGAGCATCCTATTCATGATGCTGAGTCTCTGCTTCGCCATCAAAACTGGCAACAGAAACAACTTAAGCAACAACCACTTATCGCTAATGACAGTGTTGATCTTGTCGTATCAAATTGTGTTTTAAACCTCGTGCATGATAGCGACAAAGAAGCCATGATTGAGGAAATATTTCGGGTTGTTAGGCCGGGAGGTCGGGTTGCAATATCAGATATCATAAGTGACGAAGATGTGCCTTTGCATTTAAAAGATGATCCTACCTTATGGAGTGGTTGCATTTCTGGAGCGATGCAAGAACAGACCATGTTAGATGCATTTGTAAATGCCGGTTTTGTTGCTGTCAGCTATGATAAGTGGGAAAGTGAACCTTGGCAGGTGGTTGAAGATATCGAATTTCGTTCAGTCACCATTACTGCCGTTAAACCCATGGATGAGCCATGTATGGATGTAGGCCATGCTGTGATTTATCGAGGCCCATACTCTAAGGTCTATGATGACGAAGGGCATGTTTATCCTCGCGGTCAACGTATCGCAACCTGTGCACGCTCGTTTGATTTAATGACAAGTGATGTTTATGGCGATGATTTTATTGGAATCACACCTAAAGTCCTAAAGCCAGCCGTATCTTGGTGCGCGCCCGCCGGCACTGTTCGTCCTGCTTCAGAAACAAAAGGAGGCAGCCACACTGCTAATAGTGATGACTGCTCCGATAGTACGTGCTGTTAAATGAAAAAGACGCCGTTAGTTAGTATCATTGTTCCGACCTTAAATGAAGAAAAGGGCATTCTTTTTTTTCTCAAGCAGCTGCAATTTTTTCGTACTCAATGTGAGATTATTCTGGTTGACGGGGGGAGCACCGATAATACCTGTGATTTAGCAAAGCAGTATGTTGATAGCGTGATCCACGAATTACCCGGCCGCGCTATTCAGATGAACGCGGGCGCTAAGCAGGCATCGGCAGAGACACTATTATTTTTACATGCAGATAGCTTTTTACCCCGGGATGCGTTGAAATATATTTATCGTGGGCAAAAACAGGGATATCAATGGGGACGCTTTGATATTCGTCTATTGTCTACAAAGTGGCTATTATCGCTGGTTTCCTGGTTTATTAATCAACGATCAGCACTAACAGGTATTGCGACGGGAGATCAGGCCATATTTGTCGATAAAACATTATTTGAGCGTGTAGGTGGCTATCAGGCGATTCCACTAATGGAAGATATTGCATTGTCCATTAGACTGAAAAAAGTGGCAAAACCTTACCGTATTCAAAGTAGAGTAGCAACATCAGCAAGGCGGTGGATCGACGTTGGTATTGTTAAAACTGTGCTATTAATGTGGTGGTTACGGTTGTTATTTTTTGTTGGTGTTACGCCTGAAAAACTGGCTGTTCTTTATCGTGAGGGGCGATTTTGGAAATAAATATTCGCCTCGCTTGTTTCATAATTGCACTGCACAGCTGCAACATGATCTACAGATGCGGATAGTCAGGCAATGACACTGAAACAGCTACTGTTGATGCCTTTCGCTTGTCAGTAATGTCCTATTTGTTCCCAGAATCAAGACTGATAGTTTTTTGTAAAGCGCCGGTTCCAGGTAAGGTGAAAACACGACTGACGCCAGCTTTGTCCCAAACCGAAGCAGCAGCACTACATCGACAGTTAACACTACGTCTATTAAGGATGTTATGCGAAAGTTCACTCTGCCCGGTTGAGCTCTGGTGCAGTCCAAGTGTTCAACATCCATTTTTTATCACGTGTGCCAGACAATTTGATATCACGTTACACCAACAAAAGGGTGAAAATTTAGGTGGTAGAATGTGTCACGCATTTGATGATGTATTAACACGTGCTGATTCGGCTTTATTATTAGGCTGTGATTGTCCTTCTATTAATAGTGATGATCTTCAGCGTGCATTTAAGGCGCTTGAGCTTGAAAATACGATAGCGATTGCGCCCGCTGAAGACGGAGGTTACGTCATGATAGGTTTAACGCAAACGTTACCTATGTTGTTTAGTGACATTGCATGGGGAACGCATACTGTATTTGATGATACGGTGCAGCGGGTAAAACACTTAGGATTCTCTTTGTACCAAACAACACGTCAGTGGGATATTGATACAATTGATGATTGGCAACGTTTCAAGCAACTATAAACTAATTGAGTAACACTATTATTTTAAGGTCTAGTAGCAAGAATGGAAGAATTTGAAGAAGAAAAAAGCAAGTCGCAAATTAAGCGTGAATTACAAGCCTTAAAAGAGTTGGGACGCGAATTAATTGCCATGCCGGTGAAAGAATTACAGATTCTAGATTTGCCTGTGGAGTTATTTGAAGCCATTGTTGAAGCACAAGAGCTGACACATGGAGCGCTTAAGAGGCAAACTGGATATATCGGCAGTTTAATTGCTAAAAGTGATTATCAGGCTATTCAGCAACAGCTGATTAAGCATAAGCAAGCCCATCAGGGTAATGTGAGAGAATTTCATCAAGTCGAAGCGTGGCGTGATGACTTACTTAATGGTAATCAAGAGATAATGACGCTTCTTCATACACAATTTGATGATTTTGATGGCCAATATGTCCGTCAACTGGTGCGTAATGCCAAAAAAGAAACAGCAGAAAATAAATCACCAAAGTCATCACGATTGTTATTCAAATATCTGCAACACTGTCAGCAACAATAGTGAGTTTTATGCGGCGCGCCGCGAAAGTGTAATAATAAATTTGGCGCCGCCAAGGTGGCTCTTTTCGATATTTATGTGTCCGCGATAGGTTGCTACAATATCGCCGACAATTGCCAGTCCAAGCCCCTGGCCTTCATGTTCATTCGTTAAGCGTTGTCCGCGTTGCAGAATAGCCTGTTGTGCAGACGCGGCGATTCCCGGCCCATCATCCTCAATATCAATTGTAAGCATATTTTCCTGGTGTGTGACGGTCATTTTTACTTGTTGTTGGCAGTATTTGTAGGCGTTTTCAAGCACATTACCCAACAATTCATATAAGTCGCCTTGATCAAAGTGAATTTTTACTCCGCTTTCGATGTTGAGGGTCTTATCTATATGTTTGTCGGCATATACCTTATCAAGCGAATTACAAATTTTAAGACTAACCTGTTCCAGGTCGATAGCTGCTTGAAGTGACGAACGACCTTCTGTCGCTGCGCGTTGCAATTGATAGTCGATTAGATATGTAAGTTCGTTGAGCTGTTGTTTACTCTCTTTTTTTAACAAAGCCAGGTCATTATTATTTTCAATAAGGCCACGAAAAACAGCGATTGGTGTTTTTAGACTATGAGCGAGATCGGATAACGCATGTTTATAGCGTTGTTGTCGTTCTTCTTCATGTGTGAGCAAAGAATTAAGGTTAGCGGTCAACTCGTTGAGTTCTTTGGGGTAGCGACCACTTATATGAGATTGCTGACCTTGTTCGATGGCATGGAGCTCACGCGCTGCCAGTGATAAGGGTTGAATAGTCCAACGTAATAACAACAACTGTACTAACATCAAAGCAAGGCCAGTGCCTCCTAGCCAGTACCATAAACTACGCTGAAACTCAGCTTGTTGCTGTTGGATGAAAGTCATGTCTTCTGTTACATGGAATGTGTAACGGAACTGTTCACCTTGATCATTTTCCCAGATGATAGGATAGCTAAGATTTAAAAGTTCATCACCCGCCTGTGATGATATCAATGAATAGGTATCATGCTTACCGTTTACAACTTCAGTTACCGGGATACGTTGACCTAACAATGATGTTGATTGCCAGATAATGGCTTTACCCTCGGTAATTCTGGCATAAAGGCCTGAATTGGGGTGGGAGAATTTGGGTTCGGCCAGCTTGGCGGGCATAACAATTTTCCCTGATTCTTGGAAATCAGCGGCGGTTAATAGGTTGTAGATGTAATTTTTTAACCGTTGTTGTTGCGCTTGTTGAAGACTATTTTGAAAGGCATTGTTTAAACTCACCGCAGAAATAGTGAGAAACGCTGCAAGGATAAAACTGGCCGCGAATAATAAACGGCGCCTAAGGGACACTGGATTCACTGTGTCGGGGCAAGTTGAAACGATAACCACGACCTCGCATTGTTTCAATTGGATTTAACGTTTTATCTGCATCCAGTTTATGTCTTAAACGTTTTACAAAAACTTCAATGACATTGCTATCACGATCCTGATCCTGCTCGTATATATGTTCTGTTAATGCAGTTTTAGAGAGCACTTCACCTGCACGCAACATCAAAAAATGTAAAAGACGGTACTCGTACGCGGTCAAATTTATTTCTATCGTATCTTTAAATACTTTCTGCTGATTAGGGTTGAGTGAAATCGGGCCACATTTTAATACTGGTTCTGCCCAGCCAGCTGCCCGTCGAACCAATGCATAAACACGAGCAAGCAACTCTTCGATATGGAATGGTTTTGTCAGATAATCATCTGCACCGGCTTCTAGCCCCTCAACTTTATCCTGCCAGCGTCCTCTGGCAGTAAGAATCAATACCGGGAATTGTTTATTGGCGGCGCGTAGCTGTTGGATTATTTCTATACCTGAGAGTATCGGTAAACCGAGGTCGATGATAGCGATATCATAAGGATATTCCATGGCTAAAAAAAGACCTTCTTGACCGTCGACTGCCATGTCAACGGTCAAGTTTTGTTTTTGCAATTGCAGACAAACCTGTTGGCGAATCTGCTGCTCGTCTTCAATCAATAAAACGCGCATTGCAATACTTAACGTTTATTACCGCTAGCATTTAAACGATAGATTTTTATTTTGCCATCATCATGTAACACTTTAACGCGAAATGATGCCTGACCATTTTGTCGACTGGGTGTCACTGAAAGTACCTTACCTTTGGTTTGTTGCTGAATTAGCATAGCAGCAGTATTGGCATCCAGTATTTTTTTGTCATTATCTTTGCCGTAGCTTGGGCCTGTAAAAACCAAGAAGGCTAGAAATATCATAGTGATGCGTGTAAACATGGTTGTGATGATATAGGTTAACTATCACTATTGGAATGAGCTTTAATGAAGTCATAAAGATCGTCAATATTGCCCATCACACGAGGGTTCGATTTCCAAGCAGGCATATTGCCGGTTGCTGTTTTTCTGCCATTAATAACAATTTCATAGAACTCTTCCTTACTCATCGCATCGGCACTTTCAACGAGGTTTGGTCCAATCAGACCATCACCCTTTAAGCTACCATGACAACGAGCACACCATTGTTGGTATAAGCCGCGAGCTTTGCCATGGTGAATCTTGGCTTGTTGCGATGCCTCTTTCTGCTGGCAGCAACCAGCATGTTTTCCATGATGCTCGGCATGTGCTAATGGACTTATACCGAGTACAAAACTGGCTAAGGTGATGATATAAATACGTTGTAATAGTGTTTTCATTTTTTCTCCTAATGGTGGCCTCTCATTATTAGAAACTATCGTGCTTCATTGGGCAAGTCGATAAGTGAAAAAGGGCTTGTCAATATTTGTATGTACTTGCTTCTAATTCTCTATCGGGCTAATGTCGATAGCCATGATAATGACGGCTTCGGTTACCCCAAACCTCCTTGGCAGAATGGTGTTTCCTTAGCTTTGATGAGTAATGTTTAGGGTAATAATGGAATTTCTTATAGCCATTATAGTGTTTTCTTTGTTTGTGCCATTTCTGCTTTTGATATCTATTCGAATGCTTGTAATGTTTATCATAATGGCTAAGGTAGCGCGACTCGTTCCCGGCGATACTGCCAACGATGACACTGATAATTGATGGCGCATAATACCTGCGATGTTCGTCACGATGGTTTTTGTGCCTTAGGTACTGATTTTTAGGGGAGTATTGAAATACTTTGTGCGCCTGTCTGGTAGGGGTTGATCGTGTATTTTTAGCATAAGAATCCCCGTATCTGTTATGGTAATCGCTCGCTATGACAGAAGCTGGAGCCATAGCTAGTGTTGTTATTAATGCAATAGTGAATAGTTTTGGTTTCATACTGTTTCTCCTCTCTTGATTGTGGTTTAAGCCTAACAAGGTGTAAATGAACTAAAACTGAACAAAATGGCTTAATTTTGTGACGAAGCACTTTTTTTCACCGTTTGCCTTTTGCATGTGATAGTTGAATACGTTAAAAGAGTGCTCGATAAAGAGAGGAATACAGGAAGTTTGAACATATACAGCGAACCAGCGAATCTTCAGCCATCTAATCAGGCACTATTGGACAGAGCTCGTCTTGATATGCTCGTTCGCCATTCACCTATTGCCGTAATGACCTCAATGGCATTGATTCTACTCATTCTGCCGATTCTATGGTCTCAATACTCCTTATTATTCTGGCTAATTTGGTTATCACTTCAGGTGGTTCTTAGCGCTGGTCGATTAGTGCTTTACCGTTACATCAGTCACACCCTGAGTGGTGAAACAGGAGCAGTTAATGAGAGGAGGGTGAAACACCTTGAATATCTATGCGTTTTAACGATATTTGCCAGTGGCGTTATGTTTGGTTCTTTAAGTCTGGCGTTTTCTACAGACTGGTCACTGCTGGCACAATTTAGTATTCCATTTTTAATAGCAGGGCTGACTGCTGGCGCCATTGCCAGTAATATAAGTAGTGTGCTGAATTATCAGGCATTCATTATCCCGCTGCTTTCATCATTAGCATATGCCTTTTACACCGCTGGCATCCCTATGGCATCTCTGTTTGTCACTTTTTACTATTTTGTCATGACTATACTGATAACCAGAATTAACAAACTCTTTGTTAATGTCGTCAATTTAGAGGGTGATAATTCTAATCTGGCGATGAATTTATCACACAATAATGAACAGTTACGAACTGTATCAGGCAAGTTGCAAAATAGTGAGCAATTGTTGGTAGGGGCTTTTGATAACGCGGCTGTCACCATGATGTTGGTTGATAATAATCTGCGAATTATCAGGGCAAATAAGCAAGCATGCCTATTACTTGGTTATGATGCTGAACAACTATCAGAACTCAAATTAACAGATTTAATGTATGAGGATGAAAAATCGCAAAGCAAAGAAGCCTATAACGAAATTATTGCGGGTAATAAATCACAAATAAAGTCACAAAAACATTATTTGCGGCGAGATGGCATCGATATTTGGGTGCAAGAAAGTGTGTCTTCAGTAAGAGGTGAACATGGCCAATTTCAGTATGGCATCATTCATGCGCAAGATATTACAGAAGAACGCAGGCTGAATAACAAATTAGTCTATCAGGCAAACCATGATGGCTTGACGGGTTTAAAAAACCGTTATGCTTTTGAGACAACTATGCAAAGATTGTTTGTCCAAGGTGCGGATAAATCGTCCGACGAACAGCATGTTTTATGTTATATCGATTTGGATCAGTTCAAAGTTGTTAACGATACATTTGGTCATAGTGTCGGGGATGAATTACTGAGACAACTTGTCAGTATTTTGCGAAAACATATAAGACAGTCTGATATGTTGACTCGGATTGGCGGCGATGAGTTTGCCTTACTATTATTCAATTGTTCTATTGAGGTAGCACAAAAACACGTTGAGTCTATGCTCGAGCAGATAAGGGCCTTTAGTTTCGACCATGAACAATATAAATTGACCTGTACAGCCAGTATTGGGCTTGTGCAGTTTGATTTAACCAACTCGGTCACTGACGTTCTTAAGCAGGCAGATAGTGCTTGTTATGCAGCTAAAGAAGCGGGTCGAGATCGCGCGCATGTTTACCAGTCTGATGATGAGCAGTTGCTTCGACATACAGATGAGATGGCATGGGTGGCGCGGATTCAGCACGCGATAAAACATGATGACTTCATATTATATAGTCAGGAAATAGTATCAATCAGTAAAAAAGATGCATTACCGCATTACGAGTTGTTGATTCGACTACGAGACAAAGACGGCCAAATTATTTATCCGGGCGCCTTTTTGCCAGCAGCTGAACGCTATAACCTTGCCTCGTCGCTTGATTTATGGGTAGTTGAACATGTGATTCATTGTCTCAATGAAGCCCATCAACAAGGTCGCGAGATTGCTGGAATTTATGGGATCAACCTGTCAGGACAGTCACTTGGTGATAAACGGTTCTATGAGAGCATTATTGCCAAGATAAAACAAAACGATCTGTCTCACGCCGGCGCTTATATTTGTTTTGAAATTACTGAAACGGCCGCGATCTCAAATATGGATACTGCCCTACATTTTATTAATGAATTACGAAGTGTTGGTTGTCAGTTTGCTTTGGACGATTTCGGTAGTGGATTGTCGTCATATGCATATCTACAACAGTTACCGATAGATTACTTAAAAATCGATGGGCTTTTTGTAAAAGACTGCCTGCGCGATAAAGTAAAATTGGAAATGATTCGTTCAATAAACAGTGTCGGTCATATGATGCAGTTAAAAACAATTGCAGAATTTGTAGAAAGTGAGGAAATTTTTACCCTGTTAGGTGAGCTTTCAATTGATTATGCTCAGGGCTATTGGAGTGGGCGACCCCAACCATGGCAATTTTCCTCACAATGATTGGCATAACTGCCACTGTTTATCGAGACGCTGACGCGAAATAGGGTAGGCAGTTTTAATGTCCTGAGCGAATAGAGAAATTCGATATTCTTCAATCATCCAACGGTACTGCTTAAATTCTTGGGTGGTCATGTTATTACAATGACGTAAATAGTTTTGCCAATGTGGCATTACATCAGCCATCCATTGCTTATCTTTCGTTGGATCGACGCTTAATTTATCTAAGCGAACAGTAATGGCCTGCAAATAATAAGGTAAACGGTGCAAGGTGTTTTCATCCATATCGTGAATAAAACCATGATAAATCAGGTGGTCAAGCTGTTGACGAATATCTTTTGCGGCATTAATAGCCGTTAGCGGCAGTGATGTAGTCAAGCGTTTAGCAATCTGATGATACTCGGCCAAAGGCTGTGCCAGTTGGCGCGCTATGTTATCGGCCGTTACTACTAGCTCAGCTTTATTATCATTGAGCCGTTGTTCAAATTGTTGCTGGTTTCTGATAGCAGGCTTGTCGATGATAAAACAGTGAGCAAAAGCCACATCTATAATATCTTTTTTTAACTGTTCGCAAGGGGTGATGGTCGGGTTTATTTCTTGATCCGGATAAGGTGAGGCAGCGACATTGCTATAATGCAGACACATTTGTTGGATATTAGGTAGCTTTTTATTCAAGTACTTGACCTGTTCTTTACAGGCCAGCATAAATAATCGTTTTAACCCTGAATGTAATTGTTTACTGGCCTGGCTGGCTGTATCAGCAAGGCGTAAATCAACATGGTCGCCTTGATCGACTAATGTCGGATAAGCTGTCATTTCAAGCCCATTTTTATTGAGCGTAATCTGCGCCGGCAAGTCACCAAATGTCCAACTGGTTAGACCCTGTTGTTCATACTCACTGTCTGGCATTTTTCGAAAACTGGCTTCAGCCTGTCGTGCCCATTTTTGTTTTAACTGGGCCAGATCACGACTTTCGTCTAAAACGTTTTCATTTTCATCGACCAGTCTGAAATTCATCGTCAAATAGAGCGGTAGTGACTCGGTATTCCAGTCAGATTGGTTGATTTCAACACCGGTTAATTTTTTCAGTTGTTTTGAAAAGTTGGGTAATAGTGGGCCCATTTCTGGCGACATTACCTGTAAGCATTGGTCGACATAATTCGGCACGGGGACAAAATGACGGCGTAAGGTTTTAGGTAAAGCTTTCAGTAAAACAATGAGTTTATCGCGTAATAGTCCTGGAATAAGCCATTCATAACGCTCAGGATTTGTCTGGTTGAGAAGTGACAAGGGAATTGTTTGCGTCACACCATCTTGCTGTTTGCCGGGTTCGAAGTGATATTCCAACGGCAACGGCACTCGGTTGACTAACAGTTGATCAGGATAATTATCGGCGGTGACTTGCTCAGCCTGATGTTGCATCAGTGAGTCACGATCAAGAAATAATGCCTGTGCATTTTGTTTTTCTATTTCTTTACGCCACTTTTCAAAACCAGCACCATTACAGATATGATTCGGAATTTTATGATCATAAAATTCAAATAACAGGTCATCATCAACCAGAACATCGCGCCGCCTCGATTTTTGTTCTAGCAGTTCAATGCTGTCGATTAATTGCTGATTATGCTGGAAAAATGCTGCTCTGGTTGTAAAGTCACCTTGAACCAACGCTTCTCTGATAAAAATGCGGTGTGCCTGTTCAGGATCAATACGGCCAAAATGTACCCGTCGTCTCGGTACGATTGGCAGGCCATATAGTGAGACTTGTTCGAATGCAACAACTTGAGCAGGTTTCTTTTCCCAATGTGGTTCTGAATACTGCTTTCGCACCAGATCGCCAGCAATTGGCTCAACCCATTCCGGCTCAATTTTTGCCACTATGCGAGCATAAAGTTTACCGGTCTCGACCAGCTCTGCCGCCATAATCCATTTAGGACGTTTTTTATGCAGCGATGATCCCGGAAAAATAGCCAGTTTTAAATTACGTGTACCAGTGTATTCATATTTGTCTGTTTTGACAGCAATATTACTTAACAAACCACTTAATAAGGCCTGATGTATTTCACGATACTCTGCTTGTTGTTGATTCGGTTTAAACCCCATTTGGGTAACTTGGACACGTAATTGTTGATGAATATCATGCCATTCACGAAGCCGTAGAAACGAAAGAAAGTGTTCGCGACAATATTTTCTTAATTTATTCTGACTAAGGTGTTTTTTCTGGTCGTGATAATGCTGCCAAAGTTTAAGGTAGGATAAGAAATCAGATTGCTCATCTTTAAAACGACTATGAGCTTCATCTGCTGCTTGTTGTTTATCCATTGGTCGTTCACGTGGATCTTGGATGCTCAAGGCGCTGGCAATAATGAGTGTTTCACTCAAACAATTCAGCTGTTGTCCTGCCAAAATCATTCTGGCAATACGGGGATCTATCGGTAATTTTGCCAGCTGTCGTCCTGTTTCTGTTAGACGCTGATTTTTATCGACGGCATTTAATTCTGCAAGCAATCGATAACCATCATTAATCATTTTTTGTGGGGGAGGGTTAATAAATGGAAATTTTGCTGTATCTCCCAGCCGCAAGGCAGCCATTTGTAGAATTACGGATGCTAAATTAGTTCGGATAATTTCAGGATCTGTAAATTCACTACGGTTTTTAAAATCATCCTCATCATAAAGACGGATCGCCACACCTGCAGCCACACGGCCACAGCGGCCAGAACGCTGATTAGCACTGGACTGGGAAATTTTTTCAATCGGCAACCGTTGTACTTTGTTACGCACACTATAACGGCTGATACGAGCCAAACCAGGATCGACAACATAGCGAATACCGGGTACTGTCAGTGAGGTTTCAGCGACATTGGTCGCTAATATAATTCGTCGTTTACCACCTGTTTTAAAAACACGGTTCTGTTCGGCAGCCGACTGCCGTGCAAATAAAGGTAGTATTTCAGTGTGATTGGGGTGGTGCTTTCGTAGTGCTTCTGAGACATCACGTATGTCACGTTCACCCGATAAAAATATCAGGATATCGCCTGGACCGACACGACTGAGCTCATCTACCGCACTGACAATGCCTTCCACCATATCTTGATCTTGTTGTTCTTCATTGTCACTAAGAAGCGGGCGGTAACGTAACTCTACAGGATAGGTACGCCCACTGACCTCAATCACAGGGGCATTGTTAAAGTGTTGAGAAAAACGTGCGGTATCAATCGTTGCAGATGTAATGATAACTTTCAAATCAGGTCGTTTAGGTAACAACTGTTTCAAATAACCTAATAAAAAATCAATATTGAGACTGCGTTCATGCGCTTCATCAATGATCAAGGTGTCATATTGATTCAGGAATTTGTCATTCTGCGTTTCAGCTAGCAAGATACCATCTGTCATCAGCTTGATATAACTATGCTCGGCATTTACATGATCGTGAAAACGCACTTTATAGCCGACAACTTGACCTATCTCTGAATCAAGCTCCTCGGCGATGCGTGAGGCAACAGTACGAGCAGCGATACGCCGTGGTTGTGTGTGGCCTATTAAACCCGTCACACCACGACCTAATTCGAGGCAAATCTTTGGCAGTTGTGTAGTTTTACCCGATCCTGTTTCACCGCACAGAATGATGACTTGATTGTCACGAATAGCGTCAAGAATTTCATGGCGACGTTCGATGACAGGTAAATCAGCATCGAATTTCGGTTTAGGCTTATTGTCGAAACGTCGTTTAGCCTTATCAACAGATGTGTATATATGCTGAGCCAAACGGTTAACCTGCTCATCAGTTGCCGACTGTTTTTTTAGCTTATGTACACGCTGGGTTAAACGATGCCGGTCAGCTAACATCGTTTGATCTAGTAATTGTTTGAGTTCGTTCAGTTTATTAGTCACGGTTATGAAAGAGTGCAAAATTCCTTACAGTGTCCAGGAAAGAGACAAGGTATATTTAAAGTCATTTTTACTGATGCCATCTTCAGTCGCCGAATCATATTCATTTAATAAACCTAGCTTTAGAGCAACACCATGAAGACTATGTAAATCCAGCATCCAATCAAAAGAGGTCAGATTGCGAAACTCGGAGGTGTCTTTCAAGCTCGGGTAAAGCGTGTTAGCAAATTTTACCTGTTGATGATTATTGACCTGCCAGTTCGTTTCAATGCCCAATAATCCCTCAGGAGTAAACTCTTCACGTTCACCACCAAATGTTTGGCTGGCACTTAGACCCAGGCGTCCCAGAAACAAAAAGTCTTCATTATCGATAAACGTATAACCTGAACCTGCGTTAACATTCAGACGGTAATCCCAGTCTTTAAATTCATCAATGTCAATACGGCCACCGGCAAAACGAAACCAAGGTGAATCAGGAATCAACCAGTCTCTATTGATGGTCGAATAAAAACTGTTATCTGTTCTTTCGCCTTCAGATTCGGCTCGAAAATAGGCGGTTTTATGGCTGATACGTGTTTTGTCGTCGTCATAATTGGCGGTAAAACCAGTATTTATTTGCAGGCTTTTAGTTTTACCAGCACTGCCAACGACCCCGACATCTAAACGCCGCTGCCAATTTACTAAAAGGCCAGTATTCAATAAGCCGGCATCATTGTCTTCGTTTGTTGTTGTCTGTTCATCGGCCTTGTGCATTTCTGGCTCTGTACTAGCAGTTTGTAACAGGCTCATTTCACCGATCTTAGCTTTAGGAATCGTCATTTGACCGAGTGCGGAGTGAGAAATAGTCACTGTCTGTTCTGTTTGTGAAATGAGTTCAGCGCTGAGGCTGTCACCATTATTTAATGAAATTTGTACAGGTGCCGATATTGCCAACGCAGGCATTGCAAAAACCATTGAAATAAGTTTTTTAAAGGACAAGGTTAATTTTCCCTCCGTTACTACTTGAGCTTTTTTGTATATTGGGCGTAAACAACAGGATTTAAATATTAAACCGCATGTTGCTAGAACAGTTTGTCTTCACGCCAGTACAGCGGTGAAAATATAAATGCCAACGATTTATATCACGTTGCTTATTGTGGTAGTTGGATCAGTTCTTTTTTCGATGGTCGGTACAATGCAGCGATGTGACCAATAACATTAACGACATGAGAATCCGTTTGAGCAGCTATAGCATCAACAGTCGCTTTGCGATCAGCGCGTTCCTTACCACTAATCCTGATTTTAATTAATTCGTGATGCTCTAAAGCACCATCAATTTCAGCAGTGACAGCTTCGGTTAAGCCTTTATTGCCAATCATCACAACTGGTTTTAAATCGTGAGCTAAACCACGCAAATATTTTGTTTGTTTGTCATTAACTGTCATTGATGTCATTACCTATATTAAAATGTCGTAATTATATCAGGAACACGTCATGACCCAACATAAGTTTACTGTTACAGCTGCCAGAGGCATGCTGCCTATTTTGGTTAAAGAATTAAAAGATTTAGGGATATCGCACAGTAAACAAGACCAGGGTAATATCCGTTTCACTGGCACACTGGAAGATGCCTACCGAGTTTGTCTATGGTCTCGTGTAGCGATACGTGTACTGTTACCCATTGCTCATTTCAGTGCTGAAACAGACGATGCACTGTATCGGGGTGTGAAAGATATCGAGTGGGAACAGCATATAGATGCGAAAGACAGTACGCTTGCGGTTGATTTTAATAGTTTTCGTTCAAAACTTCAGCATAGCCAGTATGGCGCACAAAAAGTAAAGGATGCTGTGGTTGATCGATTACGTGAACAGTTTGGCGACAGACCTTCGGTGGACCTTTTCCAGCCAGATTTAAGGATTAACGTCTACATTAAGCACAACCAAGCGATAGTCAGCATCGATTTGTCGGGTGACAGCCTGCACAAGCGGGGCTATCGGATTCAAAATACAACTGCACCGTTAAAAGAACATTTAGCTGCGGCCATTTTATTGTCTGCTGATTGGCCTTCATTGGCTAAAAACGGGTGGGGATTACTTGACCCTATGTGTGGTTCGGGCACATTTCTTATTGAAGCCGCAATGATGGCAGCTGATATCGCGCCGGGCCTCCACCGAGATTACTTTGGTTTTTTGTATTGGAAACAGCATGATAGAGAAGTATGGCAGCGATTAAAAGCCGATGCGGTTCGCCGCCGTCACAGTGGTTTGAGTCGGTTGCCGATTATTTCTGGTGGCGACAGTGATCAACGCGCTGTAACAGCAACAAAAGCAAACTTGAGTGAAATTGGTTTACAAGATGTGGTCATAGTAGAGCAGCGTGCCTTACTAGACTGGCCACCACATTGCCCAGAACTACCTTCCTCGGGTTTGTTGGTTTGTAACCCGCCTTATGGCCACCGTATTGGTGAAGAAGGTGAAATTGCACAGCTTTATCATAGTTTAGGGAATGTCGTTAGTGAGGCCTTACCGGCTTGGCGCACCAGTTTAATTACCAATGATGAAAGTTTAGCGATGAAAACGGGCTTATCTGTGTTTGATAAAATAGCAGTCGATAATGGCCCTATTGCTTGTCAGGTTATCCATTTCCGTGCACCAAAGCCCGTGCCTTTTAATCGCCAGCAGACAAGCCAGTCAGCTATACCCGTCGCTCAGATAACAGATACTGCGGTTGATAAGACGCTCAGTGAACATGGTGATATGTTCGCGAACAGGCTACGGAAAAATGTAAAACACTTATCGAAGTGGGCAAAAAAACAAGGGCTACAATGCTATCGCGTCTATGATGCAGATCTCCCTGATTATGCTGTTGCCATCGACTGTTATGCTGACTATGTCCATGTGCAAGAATACGCACCGCCAAAATTTATTGATCCGGAAAAAGCGGTTTCACGACTTGAAGAAGTTATGACAGCGATTGAGATGGTCATGGCTGTTCCTCGTTCTAATGTGATTTTGAAATTACGGCAAAAACAACGTGGTTCGCAACAATATGAACAACAAGCGGCTCTCAACCATCGATTACAAGTAGTCGAATATGGGCGTAATTTCTGGGTAAATCTAACAGACTATCTGGATACCGGATTGTTTTTAGATCATCGCCTTACACGTTTGTTAGTCGCTGACTTGGCTAAAGATAAAGATGTTCTTAATTTGTTCGCTTATACGGGATCAGCAACAGTCTATGCAGCAAGTGGTGGCGCTAAATCAACCACTACAATCGATATGTCTAATACCTATCTGGCTTGGGCTCAGGAGAATATGACTTTAAATGGTTATAAAGGCCAGGAACATCAGTATATAAGAGCTAACTGCTTAGAGTGGTTACAACAAGCGCAGGAAAGCCCCCAACGCTATGGACTGATTTTTCTTGATCCGCCAACTTTTTCCAATTCAAGTCGGATGGACGGTGTGTTTGATATCCAGCGAGACCATGTGTCATTAATTAATATGGCATGTCATTTATTAGCTGAAGGCGGCCAGCTTATTTTTTCCACTAACCGGCGTGACTTTAAACTTGATAAAGAAGCTCTGGCTGGTTTTAACATTGACAATTTGAATCAAAAGTTACTACCTGAAGATTTTAAACGTAAGCCTAAAATTCACAGTTGCTGGCTTATTTCTTATCAATAAGGTAATGATAGGAAAGGTGATTTCTCTCAACTAGTAGGTTTTTGCCATTGACGATAATAATTCAAACTGTGCTGACACTGTTTCTTCATCGTCAACGGGCTTGACCCGATGGTAGCGGCCATTTTCAGATAAACGCCAGGCTTGGCAATTATCGGCCAAATATAATCGCAGATCATGGATCAATGACTTTTTGAGTTTTTTGTTTTCAATTGGGAAACACGTTTCTACACGACGCAATAAATTACGTTTCATCATGTCTGCACTGCCAGCCCAGACTTCGGGCACACCATTGTTCTCAAAATAAAATGCACGGGTGTGTTCAAGGAATCGTCCGATAATACTTCTGACTTCGATATTTTCTGATAGTCCCTCTATACCAGGCTTTAAACAACAAATGCCACGCACGATAAGATCAACTTTAACCCCAGCCATCGAGGCTTGATATAAAGCCTGGATCATTTTTGGTTCAACTAACGCGTTGACTTTGATAATAATATGAGCAGCATGTCCTTTTTTTGCATGGCTAATTTCACGATTGATTTTGTCTAATAAACCATCCTGTAATGTAAACGGCGCATGCAATAATTTATGCATTTTAGGGATTTTTCCAAGACTGGTCAGTTGAATAAATAAATTACTGACGTCTTCACCAATCTGTTTATCTGCTGTCATCAGACCATAATCAGTATAGATTCGTGAGGTACTGCGATGATAATTACCTGTGCCTAAATGGACATAGTGTTGTAATTTATTGTTCTCACGTCGCAGGATAAGCAGCATTTTGGCATGTGTTTTATAGCCAACAATGCCATAGACAACGTGAACAGCCGCCTGTTGTAAACGGGCAGCAAGGGCAACATTGGCTTCTTCATCGAATCGAGCGCGCAGTTCGATAACCACGGTGACTTCCTTACCTTCATGTGCTGCTGCCACCAGGGCATCAACAATGGGGGATTTGGCGCCGGTACGATACAGTGTTTGTTTGATAGCCAACACTGATGGATCTGTGGCGGCTTGTTTTACCAGATCAATAACGGGGGTAAAAGAGTGGTAAGGGTGGTGTAGTAAAATATCTTGTTTTTGTATTGCGGCAAACACATCATCTTTGTCTGACAACGCCGTAGGGCGTCCTTGCGTGAAAGGTTTAAATTTAAGATCCGGACGTTCTACAAGCGAATATAACGCCTGTAAACGGTTGAGATTGACAGGACCTTTAACTAAATAGACATTATCACTGTTCATGCCGCATTCATCACGCAAATACTCGACCAATTCTTCCGGACAGTTGTGAGCGATTTCTAATCGTACTTCATCGCCATAGTTACGGTGGGTTAGCTCATCAGAAATGGCAACTAATAAATCACTGGTGTCTTCGGTATCAATAGCTAAATCACTGTTGCGGGTAATTCTAAATTGATAAAAGCCTTTAACTTTCATGCCATAAAACAATTCATCAGCAAAGGCGTGAATAATGGAAGAGAGGAAAACAAAATTAAAGCTTTCATCGGGGCAGAGCGCTTTGGGTATTTCGATTAAACGGGGTAATGATCTTGGTGCATGAAGGATAGCTGAGTTTAAATTACGACCAAACGCGTCTTTCCCTATCAATTCAACGATGAAATTAAGACTTTTATTTAGGATACGTGGGAAGGGATGCGCCGAATCAAGGCCCATAGGGCTCAACATAGGGGCTATGTCTTCCAAATAAAAGTTATACAGCCAGTCAGCTTGTTGTTTTGTCCACTCTGTTCTGGGCAGTATGCGTATGTTTTCCTTGGCAAGCTCTGGCAATAAGACATGATTCAACGTCCGGTATTGTTCATCAACCAACTCATGCGCTCTTGTAGCGATGTTTTGTAATGATTTGGCGGGTGTTATCTGATCTGCTTCAAGGTAACTGTCACTGATTTCTACCTGTTGAATCAGGCCGGCGACACGGACTTCAAAAAACTCGTCAAGATTAGTACTGGAAATACAGAGGTAATTCAGCCGCTCCAATAAGGGCACATTTGGATCATGTGCCTGTTGTAAAACGCGCCAATTAAATTCAAGCAGACTCTGATCGCGATTTAAATAAAGTTCAGGGCGGGTTAAATCTATTGGTTCGTCTGGCATTGTGTTCATCACTTCCTATTTATGCTGGCAGATTATGGTAGAGGCAGTGAGAGCCTGAGCAGCCAAGCCTTGTTAAAATCCCATCTCGCGTACCGTTTATCTTATCATATTCAAGCGGTTGCGTTGTCTACTTATGCATAGAGAATCTACCAACGATATTTATCATAATTCTCTGGGTTTGCCCAAAAACGGCTGTTTAACCAGTCACGTTTAAATTGATAGTTTTCGATTGCATAGCTATAAAGACTATATTTTTCATCTTCAAGTGCTAACTTAAAACCCAGGGCTAAAAAATCATTCAGTTGCCACTCGTCAGTATTGCCATGATTGACTGACAGAATAATATGCTTGCTGTGACGGTTTTTTAGCAGTCCAAGCCATTCATTAGCCTGTTGTTTAGGGAGGGTCTCAACAAGATCACTGATAATTGCCAGATCCACAACTGGCAGTGAGTCAAGTTGTGACAGATTATAGGGTGTTGATAAAGAATAGGATTTGGTATTGTTAAGACCTTGATGGATAATGTGTGCATTTTCTCCCGCAACCATGATGCTGTCGCAGTGATACGCTTCAATAAAAGGTAAGATGGTTTTAGATAAGGTTTTTGATATTGACATGACTGAAAAGGATAAAGCATCTACACCTTTCTGGGAATATAAGCGGTTGAGTCAAATGACTGAACAAGAATGGGAAAGTTTATGTGATGGTTGTGCCCGTTGTTGTCTGAACAAACTGGAAGATGAGGACGACGGAGAGATTTACTATACCCGCGTGGCTTGTCAATTACTTGATATTGAAACATGTCGTTGTAACGATTATCAAAATCGGGCCCAGCGAATCCCTTCATGTATAACGCTGAGTGTTAAGAATGCACACTACTTTGACTGGCTACCGTCGACCTGCGCCTATCGCCTGCTCGCTGAAGGTAGCACGCTTCCTGACTGGCACCCACTGATTACTGGTACTCAGCAAAGCGTTGTTGATGCCGGGATATCTGTTCGCGATATTGCTAAAAATGAGGCGAATGTAACGGATATTACAGAAGAAGTGATACAACTTTATGATCCTGATGAAGAAAGTCCATGAGGCGAGAACAAAGTCAACGTTTTACTGAGCGACTGCAACAAGCCGCTTTATTACTGCTAGAAATGCAGATATATAGAAAACCGGATGATCTGGCACGGCGCTTCGGTTTGCCAGTGCCTGTTGTTCGATATTGGTGGCGTAATTCGGAGCAAGAGATTAAAGAAGTCGATCCGACGTCAGCGACAGCAAAACAAACAAAACAAATTCGCAAGGCACAACAGACCCTGGAAGAATGGGAGAAAATCAAACGATACCGCCCACAATGCAATGCCCGGTTAGCCAATGGTAAGCAATGTAAAAACTCAGTAGCTATCAGGCCACCAGAAGCATGGAGCCAAGGTTGCCTCGCGGAGCGATGTCGTATTCATGGTGGTCTTAGTAAACGACTTATTGTTAAAAAAGTCCGACAAGAGCAAGATGAGACATAAATACTTTTAAATGTATAAATTTCGGTATGATCCCCCGAAAACGTAGGTTATAAATAGTCATGACGAGCGATAAAAAAACAAAACAGTTTAATCAGGGCTTATGCCATTTCCTTGACGAATCCCCAAGCCCTTTTCATGCCGTTGCAAATATGAAATTCATGCTGGAAGAGCAAGGTTTTAAGCAATTGAATGAAAGGGAAAGCTGGTCCGCATTAGCGGCCGGAAGTTATTACGTTACGCGTAATGACTCGTCGTTAATTGCTTTTCGCTTACCAGACAAGGATATTGCCGACACCGGCTATAGAATGGTGGGTGCTCATACGGACAGCCCATGTTTGAAGGTGAAACCGCAACCCGAGGTGGTTAAGCAGAATCTACTGCAACTTGGTGTTGAAGTTTATGGCGGTGTGCTATTAAACCCATGGTTCGATCGGGATTTATCAATGGCGGGAAGGGTGAGTTTTTTTAATGACAAAGGACAACTCTGTTCTGCCTTATTAAACTTTGAACGGCCAGTACTGGCGTTGCCAAGTCTGGCTATTCACCTTGACCGTGAAGCGAATAACAATAAATCGATCAATCCACAAAAAGATTTACCGCCGATCTTGATGCAATTGCAAGATGGCGAGACTAAACCCTGTTTTCGGGAGATGTTAAAGCAACAATTATTAACAGAAAAGCCAGAGTTAGATAGTTGTGAAATTGTTGATTATGAAATTTATCTTTACGATTGTCAGAAAGCAGCAGTGGTCGGTTTAAAAGATCAATTTATCAGCAGTGCGCGTCTCGATAACTTGCTGAGTTGTTATGTTGGGCTTTCATCGCTGATAGCGAGCGATAGAGAAAAAGCGAATTTACTTATCTGTACTGACCACGAAGAGGTTGGTAGTGTGTCTGCTGCTGGTGCTCAGGGTTCGTTTATGGAATCGGTCTTGTTACGTTTAGCCGGTGATAATGAGCGCTATCAACGTATGCTGGCTAATTCTATGTTGATATCAGCGGATAATGCCCATGCGATTCATCCTAATTTCGCTGATAAACACGATAGTGAACATGGACCGCAACTAAACCGAGGCCCGGTTATCAAGACAAATGCGAATCAACGTTATGCCACCGCCAGTGAAAGCAGTGCTATTTTCAGACGGCTTTGCCAAGTGTATTCTGTGCCGGTACAAGATTTTGTTGCCCGCACTGATCTGGGGTGTGGCAGTACGATTGGCCCAGTGATCGCAAGTAATTTGGGTATCAAAACTATTGATGTCGGCGTACCCACCTATGCAATGCATTCCATCAGAGAAATGGCTGGTAGCGAGGATGCCGATATGCTGAATACGGTATTAACAGGATTTTATAATTGTCTAGTTTAGAAGAAGGTTTTTATGGCAGAAAAAGTTGAAGATTTAACGGTCGAGTATTTTGAAGGACCGGAAATGACAGTAAAAGAACTTGATAAAGTTGTTTTGACTAAAGGTGCATGGTCGACTGTGATGTTTCGTTATCAGGATCTTGACCGAAAAACAGGTGAATTTGGCCCTGATAAATACACCATTCGTCGTTACCAAAAACGTAATGGTGAGTATGGACAGCGTTCAAAATTTAACATTTCAAGTAAAGAACAGGCGAAAAAGATTATCAGTGCCCTTAGCAAGTGGACAGATGACTAAAAGTTTTTTTACCAATGTTATAGCGGCACTAATTGTGGTTGTTGGACTGATACTAAATGGTCCAATAGCCCAACTGATACTGACAACAGGACTTTTCTCATTAGCCGGTGGTATTACTAATTGGCTGGCAGTGCATATGCTGTTTGAAAAAGTACCCGGTCTATATGGTTCAGGTGTCATCAGTGCCCGCTTTGAAGACTTTAAAGCAGGTATCCATACGTTAATTATGGAGCAGTTTTTTAGTGAACAGAATCTGGACCGTTTTTTTGCCGAAATGGTGACAGAAGATGAAACACACTCGCTTGATTTTACCGAGGTCATTGAAACTACTGACTTGACTCCGGTATTTGATGGGCTGGTCGAGACTATTATGTCTTCATCATTCGGTGGCATGCTATCAATGATGGGGGGTCAAGAGGCAATCACCCCGCTTAAAGATCCTTTTCTAGATAAGATGAGGTTGGCATTGAATGATGTCGCGCACAGTGATTCTTTTCAAAAAAGTGTTAGAAAAAAATTAAGCAGTGGCCCTGTTAGCCATGATATCTCTTCTCAAATAGAAGCCGTCGTTAACGCTCGTTTGGATGAGCTGACGCCACAGTTAGTGAAAGAAATTATACAGACTATGATTCGCGAACACCTTGGCTGGTTGGTAGTATGGGGCGGCGTATTTGGTGGTTTGATAGGTTTGCTGGCTGGTTTAGTGGCGCTTTAAGACAGGAAGTGTGACAAAAATAACGCTTTGATATTATACTAAGCTTATTTTTCTCACCATTATTAATGGGTTACGAGTTTAACTTAAGAGAATAATATAACTTATCGCGCTTTGATGGCATTAATTTAATGAGTAATTCCAATAAACGGCAGCATCCGAGAGTTAATCATCAAGCCTCTATTCGTATAGATCTGTCTACTGGGGAGTCTTACACTTGGCTTATGAGAGATTTCTCTGAGTCGGGACTCTATGTCTTTTGTCAACAAACTGACCTTATTACGATTGACGATAAGATAAAAGTACAAACGTTAGAAATGGAAGATGCTCCAATCATCGATGCTCGCGTTGTCAGGGTGGATGAGGGCAAAGGTTTTGCTGTTAAGTTTATAACTAAGTGATGCTGTTGCCAGTTTAAGTAAACTTCTGAAGCAATAGCTCTTTTTGTGTTGCGGGAAGATGAACAGTTAGATCAACTCGCTCATTAAAAACTTGATTGCTAATAGTGCCATCACATTGCTTCAGGTGATATTGCAAAGGCTGAAGTTCACTGTAATCAATGGTCAACTGCACATCAATCATGTCTACCCAGGGATAAAGTTCTGCTTGCTTGATTGCCAGTTTTGCGGTTGTGCCATAAGCACGCGTTAAGCCGCCCGTACCAAGTTTGACGCCCCCAAAATAACGAATAACACCGATGACAGTATTAATTATAGATTGACCCTCCAACGGTGCCAAAATCGGACGACCCGCAGTGCCAGACGGTTCTCCGGCATCGTGGCAACGTTCGATGATGGAGCCATCTTTACGTCGTATACGCCATGCAAATGCCAAATGATTAGCATTGGGGTGTTGGTTGGCCAGATATTGCAATTGTTGCATTGCCTGTTGTTCGGTTTCACAAGGCATGATGGACGCTATAAAGCGCGATTTTTTGATCTCGTAATTGCTTTCTTGCTTTTGTTTAATGATATAAAACGCCATAGCACTTTAATTTAGCATATTGTTTATCGTTAGTAATGCCTTGCTCTGGTATGATCTTCGCTTTTCTAATTCAGTGTTGTTGCCATATGTCCAGTGAACGTTTTTCAACTCTGCCGTTATCCAAGGCACAGCTAAATAACCTGGCATCATTAGGCTATAGCCAGATGACAGCCATACAGGCTCAGAGTTTACCGTTGATTATGAACGGTAAAGATATTATCGCCAAAGCTAAAACGGGCAGTGGTAAAACCGTCGCTTTTGGTTTAGGTCTGTTGGCGACGATAAATCCACGGCACTTCGGTGTTCAGGCTTTGGTGTTATGTCCTACACGCGAACTGGCTGAGCAAGTGGCTAAAGAGATCCGAAAGTTAGCTCGTGCCACGCCGAATATAAAACTGGTGTTACTGTGTGGCGGGAAACCTTTTGGACCTCAGCTAGCCTCATTACAGCACGGCGCTCATATTGTAG
>QGCW01000027.1_pt1 | contig 31762 bp, 36 predicted proteins | sample 4702261 | NCBI WGS metagenome assembly QGCW01 (sample SAMN08941162, study PRJNA450518) | Sediment metagenome, whole genome shotgun sequencing project. | biome: grassland soil; feature: grassland; material: soil; isolation source: soil 14 days enrichment with methanethiol ...
ATTTAGATCTTAGTGCGCAGTACCAACTTGAAGAAGACAGAAATTATGGTAGCGGCGGCTTAGGTATTATAAATGCTAATCATACTAACTCTGAAGTCTCTTCTTGGGGTATGAGTTTGGGTCTAACTTGGCACTTTGAATAATAGTTAGAACTTATATAACTATTTATTAGTCTTAAAGAAGCCAGGGCAACATGCCCTGGCTTTTTATCTAAGTAATAAACGTAAAAGAGAGAAAATTATGAAAAACCTGCTTAAATCATTATTTGCAGCAAGCGTGCTAATGTTGTCACTTGGCGCATCAGCTGAAGAAGCACAAGGCCCATCACTATGGGACCGCCTTGGTGGTGAACCAGCTGCAAGACAAATTGTTGCTGATACTTACCACAATCACAAGGTTAACCCAATTGTCAAAAACCGTTTTGAGTACAGTGATGATGAGTATGTCAAACAACGTGTATACGAAATTTTTGCAATGGCAACAGGCGCGCCTGATGTAACGTATGACGGTGATTTAGCTGCTATTCACAAACCAATGAATATCAACGAAATGGAATTCAACGCAATTGTTGATGATGTTATGGCAGCATTGGATAAAAACAATATTGGCCAACAAGAGAAAAATGAGGTCCTTGCTATCCTTTGGGGCGCGCGTCCTGCAATTGTCAACATGAATGTGACAACTGAAAAATTAGCACCATCAGCTGAAGAAGCTGCACACGCACACTAAAACAAGCGTTTTAACGCGTCGCGTAAAATATAATACCCAGCTGCTGTATTCAGTAGCTGGGTATTTTTTTGTCTGAAAAACGAACGGTAAGCCTTTTTAGGTGTTTTGTTATAGCCGAGTAATAAAGCAAGCGCATGATTGAATTGGTAAAAAAGTGATAAACACGTTATAGTCCTGCCTTTTTCCGATAGTTCAAAAGCAAAATGACTGATCTCGTATTCCACAAAGCAGAAAAATACATCCAGGAAGATCTTGAATACTACTTCTCAGGCGAGCGTGATATTCACAGCCAGGTGAAACCGGGCCAGAATATTTATAGCTTTGTACCGGACTCCAGACACCTGAAAATGGCCTATGATGATGGCAAAATAGGAAACTTGTTTTATCCTTTCGCCCCGGGGACGGTTGACCGTATTTATATCGGCATAAGCTTCCCATTGTTTGCTAATAATTGGGGGGCCGCATTACTCCGGCATTTAATGACATTAGTAAAACCAGGTGGCTGTGTTGTATTGCCTGTCTATCCAGAAATGCAGGCGTCAGAAAAGAACTATTGGTCACGAAGCATATTGGAAAATATATTTATTAGCCGTAGCCGTTGGAAAGGCATGAGCAATATATGGGCAGAGAATGATGGCGTGATGTCGATGCGAATTGGTCGTAAACGCCCGCCTCACGTTGCTAGCACAGCCAATTATCTTTTACGGCAAGGCAGCCAGGCTGTGGTAAAGAAAATGATTGATCTGGAAGAAACAAGCCAGGATCTAACACAAGCGTTTATTGATTTTCATCTCGCCCATTGGCATTCAGCAAAACATAGCGCGATCGTTGAAAAAATAATTCAAGATCAGTTTGGTCGTAAAACGCCCGTTGCCGTTTGTAGCTTAGGCGAAGACGCAGCAAGCTCACTGGTAGCACTTGAGTGTGCATTAAGCCCATACATTAATGTTAAGACAGCCGTTTATCAAGAAAATGAAGGTGAGCAACTCGCTAATAGTCAGCAAATTAAACAATTTTATCACCATCAACTAGCAAATAAGATTGAAGTAGCGAGTAATAGTGGCGTTGCTCTGGCAAGTCATGAAAAATTTAATGTCATAAGCCTGCTCAATAGCCTGTCAAATGACAATGAAGCGAATAAGCAATTAGTCAAAGCAGCCTGGCAAAAGTTAGCAAGCAATGGCCTGTTAATCGTTCGAGAGGGCGAAGAGAAAGAAAACGCAAAAACAGCAAAAGAGTTAACGGGCTTATTATCAGAGTATGGCAGCGTTAAATATTACTCGGCAATAGCTGCCTCGGAGCATCTAAAAGAAACAGAAATAAGCCATTATTCATTACTGATCGAAGAAGAGTTACGACAAGAAAATAGCACTAAGGAAGGTGTTTTCTGGGTGTTACAGAAGTCTTAATGACAAGTAACCAGCGTTACAATTAAATAAATAGCATTCAATCTAGCGCAGGAAATGAAAGAACTGGCAGAACAGAAGACAACAGCTTAGATATTGCGAGAAAGTGTTTGCGCATGCTATTGTTACTGTCCGGGTTAAGGAACTGAATGAAAACAAAAGGGCTGGCAGAGGAGACTATCAATGATATTTACCTTGCGCAAGCCAATAACAACACTAATAATGTATTTGATATCAGCAAAGAATTTGTGAATAATGTACCGACGAGTTAGTGTGAAAAATACGAGTTACGGATCTATACGTAGTCACAACAACATGTGAATATTGTAAAGTGTCCCCAAACAATCATTTAACAATAGGTAAAAATGCAGGTGGATAGTGAAAAATTTATCTGAACAAACAACTGGTTTACTAAAAGAAATCAAGGCGGAAGCAGCCGAGCTACCTCAGAAAAAGAGACGTGACTTTCTGCTTAATGGGTTAAAATTAACTGCGGGGACAGCTTTAGCAACAAGTGTTGGTAAGGTTTTAGCTGGCGAAGAAAACTTGCCGCCTAATGTGCCGTCTTGGCAGAAAAAGCTGGGGCGCGGCGTGGTATCAGTACCCTACGGCCAACCATCAAAATATGAAGCAGATGTCGTCAGACGTACTGTTGAATGGTTAACCGCTGATAAAATTGCGTCAATCAGTATGACACCACTTCATGAAATGAAAGGCATAATCACACCAAACGGTCTTGTGTTTGAGCGTTACCACGGTGGTGTGCCAGAAGTGAACCCAGATGAACACAGATTGATGATCCATGGCATGGTAGAACGTCCTTTGATCCTGACAATGGATGAATTGATGTCTTTCCCATCAGAGTCCCACATCCACTTCCTTGAATGCCCTGCTAACGGTGGTATGGAATGGCGTGGTGCACAGATGGAAGCGCTACAGTTTACTCATGGTATGTTGAGTTGCTGCGAATGGACCGGTGTTCGCTTATCAACTATTTTGCAAGAAGTTGGTGTTAAACCAGAAGGTAAATGGATTCTGGCAGAAGGCGCTGATGCAGCGGGTATGACAAGAAGTATACCTATGGACAAAGCCATGGATGATGCAATGATTGTCTTTGCACAAAATGGTGAAATGCTACGTCCAGAGCAAGGTTATCCTGTCCGTTTATTCAACCCCGGCTGGGAAGGTAATACCAGTGTTAAATGGCTTCGTCGCCTTGAAGTAGGTGATAAACCTTGGGCTCAACGCGAAGAAACATCAAAATACACTGATTTATTGGCAGATGGTAAAGCACGTAAACATAGCTTTGTTCAAGAAGTTAACTCTGTTATTACATCACCATGTCCTGAACTACCGTTGAAGCGTAAAGGTTTAACACAAATTGAAGGTATTGCCTGGTCCGGCCACGGTAAGGTTAAACGTGTAGATGTTTCTTTAGACGGTGGTGTTTCTTGGCAAACAGCCAGATTAAAAGGCCTGGTCTTAGCAAAATCATTGACGCGTTTCACCCTTGAAATAAACTGGAACGGCGATCCAATGCTGTTACAGAGTCGTGCGATTGATGAAACTGGCTACGTACAACCAACATTAGCACAGCTGCGTGAAGCACGTGGAACCAACTCTATTTACCATAAAAACTCCATCCATACTTGGCAGATCAACACAGACGGGACGGTAAACAATGTACAACTGGGTTAAAAAATATTTCAACGTACTCATTTTAGTTTTTGGTGTACAAGGGCTAGCTGCTACAGCAGCTTTCGCAGAAGAACCTGGTCATTATGATCTTGGGCGCATAGCGACTGAAGAAGAGATTGCTGGCTGGGATATTGATATCCGTCCTGATGGCCTTGGCTTACCAGAAGGCAGTGGTTCTGTAATGGATGGTGAAGGCCTTTATGAAGCACAATGTGCATCATGTCATGGCTTGTTCGGTGAAGGTGAAGGTCGCTGGCCTAAACTTGCCGGTGGCCAAGGCACGCTGACTGACAACCGTCCAGTGAAAACAGTGGGCAGTTACTGGCCGTATGCAAGCACATTGTTTGACTACACCAGACGTGCGATGCCATTTACTGCACCACAGTCATTAACCAATGAAGAGACTTACGCAATCACAGCATATGTGTTGTACCTTAATGACATTGTTGATGATGACTTTGTTCTTACTAAAGAGAACTTTTCTGAAATCGAAATGCCGAATAAAGATGGTTTCTTTGAAGACGATCGCCCTGATGTTAACAATAAAGCATGCATGAAAAACTGCAAAGACCCAGATAGCATCAAGGTAACCTCGACAATTCAAGGGGTAACACCACTTGATCACCTTGATGAAGATGCTGAAGTAGAGCAAGTATCAGAGGAAGAGGCGCATGCCAAAGCAGTTTATGAGCAATCATGTGCTGTCTGTCATGACCATGGTGTAGCTGGTGCTCCAACTACAGGCGAAACGGCTGAATGGGAAGCACGCTTGTCAAAAGGTCATGAAGCCATTGTCAAAAATGCCATTGAAGGCTACACAGGCTCAGAAGGCGTAATGCCACCTAAAGGCGGTAATATGAGTTTGAGCGATGAAGATGTTGAAGCTGCTGTTGATTATATGCTTGAAATGAGCAAGTAACACATAGCTAATACTTTGAGGATAACAGATAAATGAAAAAATTAATTCACTTGATATCTGTAGCTTTTTTGCTTCCAGCAGCTGTTTCGACAGCTATGGCGGGTGATCGTATTGCAGAAGGCAAAGAAATTGCTTTTGACAGAAAAAAAGGCAACTGCCTGGCCTGTCATGTCATGGATGATGGCGAATTACCCGGTTATTTAGGGCCGCCATTAATGATGATGGAAGCGCGATTCCCTGATAGAGAAGTTTTAAAAGAGCAGATTGCGGATGCAACGATAAAGAACCCTGAAACATCTATGCCACCCTTTGGCAAGCACCGTATCCTAACAGAGGAAGAGCTGAACAAGGTTGTTGATTATGTTCACACTCTTTAAGCATAAAGATTAGATAGTTAAATTTGGAGAAAATGATAATGCAAGAAAAAAGAAGATTACTGCTTAAAGGCTTGCTAGGCTTCACCACCTTAGTAGGTGCGGTTGCAGCAATGCCTAAACTAGCTATGGCTAAATGGTCAAAAGCATTTGATGCCCCGACTGTTGATGGTGCACTAACAGACCTTTATGGTGGCAACGATTTAGTTACTAATGAAAAAATCACATTAAAGGTTCCTGAAATTGCAGAAAATGGTGCAACCGTCCCGGTAACCGTTAGCACTGAAATACCAAACGTAAACACAATCAGCATACTGGCTGATAAAAACCCACAACCATTAGCAGCCTCCTTCACCATTCCTGAAGGAACTGAAGCTTTTGTATCACTACGTATTCGCTTAGGCGAAACTCAAGTGGTTAAAGCAGTTGTTGAAGCTGATGGTAAGCTATATACAACCGAACAAGAAGTTAAAGTTACCATTGGTGGCTGCGGCGGTTAATCGAAAATCTGAGGGCAAATAAATGAGAGTTAAAGCGAGAATGAAAAGAGACATGGCTGAAGTCAAGATGCTGATCAAGCATCCAATGGAAACAGGCCTTCGCAAAGATAAAAAAACAGATGAGCTTATACCTGCAAAATTTATTCAAGAAGTAATTTGTAAACATGGCGACAAAGTTGTATTTGAAGCAAACTTTGGACGCGCAGTTTCAAAAAACCCATATCTTGCATTTAATTTTTCTGGTGCGAAATCTGGCGACACAATCAGTCTAAGCTGGTTAGACAATACTGGTGAAACTGAATCTGTAGAAGAAGAAATTCGATAGTCAGCAAGGATTCCATCATGAAAGGTTTAAAGTTTCTATCTATGACCCTGCTAGGTGCTATATGTTACTCAGCGCCTACCTACGCAGACCCACAATCTGATAATGAAGCAATACGTGCTTTCTTTGAAAGCCGCTTCCCTGGTGTAGAGTTATCGGAGTTATCAAACGGTGTATATGCCTTCGATGAAAATGCACGCGAACAATGGCTGGAAATAGAAGTGTTTCCACCTTATGAGTATGCATTGGAGCATGGCGAAGCATTGTTTGAAACACCATTTGCAAACGGAAAAAGCTATAGTGACTGTTTCCCGAATGGTGGAATCGGTATTAGGCAAGACTATCCAAAGTTTGACCATGAAACAGGTCAGGTAATCACACTTGAGCTTGCAATCAACCACTGCAGAACAAGCAATGATGAACAACCTTTACCGTATGGTAAGGGTGATATTGCTGCTATCTCCGCTTATATGGCAAAAACATCTGAAGGTGAACAAATCAATGTTGTCGTACCTGATGATCCCCGAGCGCTAGCTGCCTATGAAGCAGGGAAAAAACTTTTTTATGAAAGACGCGGTCAGCTCAATATGGCCTGCGCCACATGCCACGTCGACGCAGCAGGAGGCCAAATCCGTGCTGATATTTTAAGTCCGGCAATTGGCCACGTGACGCACTTCCCGGCCTATCGTTTTGCCTGGGAAGAGTTAGGCACAATTCAACGTCGTTATGCAGGTTGTAATGTACAGGTGAGAGCGAAACCATTCGAATTACAAAGTGAAGAATACCGTAATTTAGAATACTTCCACGCTCACATGAGTAATGGTCTACCTGTTAATGGTCCAGGCTCAAGGAAATAGTCATGCTCAAACAAAAAATAAGTAAGACAATGATAGTGTTAGCTTCGGCAGCTTTTTTAGTTGCCTGTTCAGAATCAGGTAACGATGCGACATCTGGTAATACAGATAAGCAAACTGATATCACCCAGCTTATGCACGAAGCAGAAGAAGCCCGTGCCCAAGCAGACCAACTTGGCTTTGAATGGAGTGTGACCAAACCATTATTGGATGAAGGTCATGCTGCGTATAAAGCCGGTGACAAAGAAAAAGCTGCAAAATTATTTGAAGAAGCAAAGCAGCAATCATTACTTGCAATAGAACAAGCTCACTATGCCGATAAACATTGGCAGTTACTTGTCCCCGGTAAATAATTTTACCGATAATAAAACCTTGAAGGAGGAAGAGAACCATGAATAAAACTGTATTAAAAACAGCTGGTCTGTTTTTATCACTATTTATGGCCGGTTCAGCATCGGCTCTTGATGTACAATTGACACCTGAATTAGCTTCAGTAGATGTCATGCATAATGGTGAAAAAGTCACTATTATGAGAAATCAAGACACAAAAAACACCATCGATTCAGACTATGCGGTAACATCAAGAAAATGTCCTCCATTCTGTATTCGCCCAATTAAGTTAGCTGAAGGTGTTGAAACATTAGGTGAATTAGAAATCATTCACTATGTCAAAATGCACAGTGACGGTGACGATTCAATCATGATCATTGATTCACGTACACCAGACTGGGTTGCTAAAGGTACAATTCCAGGTTCAATCAATGTGCCATGGACCCACCTTGATACAGCAAAAGGCGCAAGCCCATTTGATATTGCTGACATCATGCAGGAAAAATTCGGCGTGAAAGTACAAGAAGGTCTTTGGAACTTCACAGATGCGAAAACATTAGTTATGTTCTGTAATGGCATGTGGTGTGGCCAATCTCCAAGAAATATTCATACCCTACTAAAATTTGGTTATCCAGCACATAAAATCAAATGGTACCGTGGTGGTATGCAAAACTGGCATACACTAGGTTTATCAACAGTTAAGCCTAAATAAACCATTTTAGTAATACAAAATGTATCAGCTGTTCAGCGCTAAAGGAGTTCTCTTTAGGCTGGACAGCTTTTTTGTGGTCTAGACATAAGATAGAGCAATTATGAACCGTCGTGAATTCTCCCAAATGCTTGCATTAGCAGGTGCTGCAAACGTATTTCCTCAAGTCGCTTTGGCAAAATGTACCGATGCTGCATCAGAAAGCATGTATCAGGTCCCAAGTTTCGGTAATGCCCGACTACTTCATATGACAGATAGTCATGCACAGCTTAAACCCGTATATTTCAGAGAACCTAGCGTTAATATCGGTATCAATGAAGAAAATGGCAAACCGCCTCATATCGTAGGCCAACATTTTCTTGACTATTACAATATCAAACAAGGTGGCATAAAAGCCCATGCCTTTACCTCGCTAAACTTTACTGAGCGAGCGCGCGAGTACGGCAAAGTAGGGGGGTATGCCTATCTATCGACCCTAGTCAAGCAGCTCCGTCAAAGTTATGGTGACACTGGAAAATCATTATTGTTGGATGGTGGTGATACCTGGCAAGGTTCTGCGACAGCGTACTGGACACGCGGCAAAGACATGGTAGAAGCTTCAAATATACTTGGCGTTGATATCATGACTGGACACTGGGAGTTCACCTATAATGAAGATGAAGTATTAGAAAATATTTCTGAATTTAATGGCGAGTTCATTGCTCACAACGTCAAAGTCGATGAAATGGCGTTATTCGATGGCGCACCAGCGTATGATGAACATTCCGGGCATGCCTTTAAACCCTATACTATTAAAGAAATGGGCGAGCACACTGTCGCTGTTATTGGACAAGCCTTCCCCTATACGCCAATTGCCAACCCTAAGCGTTTCATTCCTGACTGGACATTTGGCATACAAGCCCATGAATTACAAATGCTTGTGGACAAAATCCGTGATTCTGAACAACCAGATGCTGTTGTGTTGTTATCACACAACGGTATGGACGTTGATTTAAAACTCGCACAAACAGTCACGGGTATTGACGTCATTCTAGGCGGCCACACACATGATGGCATACCAAAGCCTGTTCACGTCAATAATGCAAGCGGTAAAACACTTGTTACCAATGCAGGTTCTAATGGCAAATTTATTGCTGTATTGGACCTTGAGCTTGGCAAGGGCCATGTTAAAGACTACCGCTATACTTTATTACCGGTTTTTTCAAATTTCATTAAACCTGATCCAGAAATGGCAAATTTTATTGAGGAAATTCGGGCTCCTTACCTAGATACGTTGACTGAAAAACTCGCTGTATCAGATGATTTGCTCTACAGAAGAGGCAATTTCAACGGTACTTTTGATCAAGTAATTTGTGATGCCTTACGTTCAGTAAGTGGTGCAGATATTTCATTGTCACCAGGTTTCCGTTGGGGTACCTCAGTATTACCTGGTCAAGATATCACCATGGAACATGTCATGGACCAAACCTGTATCACCTACCCAGAAACGTATAATCTCGAAATGACTGGTTCGCAAATTAAAACGATATTAGAAGATGTTGCTGACAATATATTTAATCTTGACCCGTTCTATCGCCAAGGCGGAGACATGGTTCGTGTAGGCGGGATGGATTATACCTGTGACCCGCTCGGACAAATAGGGCAACGGATCACTAATATGACACTAGACAACGGCACGCTTATAGAAGCAAATAAGACCTATAAGGTGGCAGGTTGGGCTACCGTTAACTCTCAGGCTGAAGGCCCGGCAATTTGGGACGTTGTTGCTGATTATTTGCGTGATAAGAAACAGTTTTCAATCGACAAAGTCAATGTTCCTACATTAAAAAACATGAAAGGTAACAAAGGAATTGTTGGTTAAATAGCCATCCAGATCAACCACTTAAAAAAAAGGGGAGCTTAGCTCCCCTTTTTTTGTTGACATCTCACACATTACGAGTATTATCGATGTTATACCAACTGGTTGGTATAAATTAAAGTGTAGCCATAGTTCATCCATAAACTAAAAAGAACACGGCTGTATCACTGGAACATACACTCGCGCTTTCAGTTTCCAAAGCCAAATAGGAAACTAAGTGGTGCGCCTGATTGGTATGTGACATATAAAAAATAATACGAGGGGATAAAGATGTCCGAAGTAAATTTAAAAGTAAAAGAAGCCTTGACGAAGATGATCGCTAACGTGCAAGCAAACCCAAACTCTTCTGTAGTACCATATAGTGCGACTACACAATTGTTGGAAAATGTTCGTTGTAGCGGTAAAGTCAGAAATATGCCAGAAGTTATCATTGATGAACCACCCGTCCTAGCTGGTGGAGATGCTGGTTTAAGTCCTGTCGATCATATCTTGATAGCTTTAGGTACGTGCCAAGAAATTATGTATTCAGCTTATGCATCAGTTATGGATATTCCTCTTGATTCCGTGAAATGCAACCTGAAAGCAAACCTTGATGTTAAAGGCCTGTTCGGATTAGATGAATCAGTGCCTGCCGGGTTTACCGATATCTCTTTTGAAACCTTTATTGAAAGTCCAGCAGATACCGACTCGCTTATGAAACTGGCCCATGCTGCGGAAAGTCATTGCCCTGTTTTAGACATGTTGACTCGCCAAGTACCTGTGTCCGGTAATGTGACAATTAACGGCAAAGATATGGGTAGCATCTAAATTAAGCATTGTTAGAAATAATGCATATATCAGCTAAACCGGCACTGATTTACGACCACATCACGAAGGATCGGGATCAGTGTTCGGTATAGCGAATATAGCAAAGACAGTTATTTTTGGCGTCTTGTCTATTGTGTCCTGATTAATACCGCTTTAGCAAATCAAACAAAAAATAGAATATTACCAAGAGTATTTGATTGAGAAAGTAAGATTTATTATGGTGCAATCGCTAAAACCTTTTATTCTGTTTGCCTTATTATCTGTTGCAAACACAGCTTATGCTTCCTATCTAGAGGTCACCTTACTGGGTACGGGGACACCGCAACCTAATATAGCGCGTTTTGGTTCTGCTACCTTAGTAGAGGCAAATGGACACTATTTTCTTTTTGACAGTGGTCGTGGCACTACTATCCGATTGAAACAAGCCGGTGTTCCACTATCACAAATAAATCAGGTTTTTCTTACTCACTTACATTCCGATCATGTTTCTGGATTGTCAGACTTAGTGTTGACGACCTGGATCTGGCAACGTGAAAAGCCAATAACAATAACGGGGCCTAAGGGCACAAATTCGTTAAGTTACCATATAGAACAAGCGTATCAGGCAGATATTGCATATCGCACAACGAATACCCAACTCGATGAAAAAAAAGCAGCGATAAACAGTATTGAAATTAAGCAAGACGGAATTATTTATAACGATCATGGCATTAAAATCACCGCTTTCCTAGTTAATCATTACCCTGTCGAACCAGCGTACGGCTACAAAATAGAAAGTGGCAACCAATCGGTTGTTATTTCAGGTGACACAAGCTATTCCGAAAACCTAATCTTAAACGCACAAGGTGCAGACTTAATCATTCATGAAATAGCGGATGCCAAGCAAGAATTGCTCGCTGGTAATCCCCGACTGAAAAAAGTAATGGCTTACCATACAACACCGGAACAGGCAGCCCGTGTCTTTAGGCAAACACAACCAAAAGCAGCTGTTTATAATCATGTCCTGTTGTTTGGTATATCGGAACAACAAGTGATGAATAAAACACGTGCACTCTATAGTGGCACAGTCGAAATGGGCCGAGATTTGATGAAAATAGGTGTCGGTGAACAAGTTATTTTTTATTAAACAGCAAGGAGAAAAAAAATTGAAACTTTCTGCAATTGTAGTGTGTCGACTACTGTAGTGAATTTTATAAGACACAAAACAATTGCGAATAAAGAGGTAGTTTTGTAATTTAATGTTTGATACATGAAAGAAAATGTAAAGCAAGAAACTCTAAGTATTAATACGAGGCTCTATTTGCATATCATTGATGTATCATCCGTATGGGTATCTATCTATATTAGGTATAAGTTAAGTATGTTGATGCCTGTATATATAACGCATCGATCATTGAGCCAAAACTATCTAGTTTGAATCAATAAGCTGCCACAAATAGATAACACGTTTGTGATAATAGACTATTGATTTAAAACCTTTAGTTAGATGCGATTCGTAAATTTAGGAGATGATATGAATATCAAAAAATTTATCAAAAAACCATTAAGCGTATTAGCACCCGTTGCTGCTGCGTCTGTAATGGCAACAAGCCCTGTTATGGCTGACGAAACATGTATGTCACCATACATGGTTAAAATTGTTGGGCAAGAAGACTTTGTCTATGTATGGACTCTAGGTGTTGAAGGCCTAGGTGACGGTCAAGACAAAATGGTTACCGTTGACGTTAACCCTAAATCAGAAAACTATGGTGAAGTAATTAACTATGTTTCTGTAGGTGGTCGTAACGAAGCTCACCACTCTGGCTTTACGGATGATCGTAAATACCTATGGGCTGGTGGTTTAGATTCAAACAAAATCTTTATCTTTGATGTCCACACAGATCCATCAACACCTAAACTAGTTAAAACTATCGATGATTTCGTTAGCAAATCTGGTGGTGTTGTAGGTCCTCATACAACATATGCACTTCCAGGTCGTATGATTGTTACTGGTCTTTCTAATAACCAGGACCACGGTGGTCGTACAGCGTTAGTTGAATATACTAACCACGGCGAATACATCGATACATACTGGATGCCAACAGATGATAACCTTCAAGGTGCGACTAAAGAAGGTAAATATGCTGATGGTTACGGTTATGACATCCGTGCATTACCATCTAAGAACGTTATGTTGACTTCATCTTTCACAGGTTGGTCAAACTACATGATGGACTTCGGTGCGATGTTAGGTGATGCTGAAGCGATGAAACGTTTTGGTAACACAATGGTTGTTTGGGATTTACACACACGTAAAGCTAAGCAAGTTCTTGACGTGCCAGGCGCACCTCTTGAAATCCGTTGTGCATGGAAACCAGAAAATGAATATTGCTTCTCAACAACTGCTTTAACATCACAAATCGTTCTTCTTCATGAGAAAGACGGTGTGTGGCAAGCGGATGAAGTTGCTGATATCGGTAACCCTGCTGACATTCCTTTACCAGTAGATATTTCTATCCAAAGTGATGATAGTTTCCTATGGGTTAACACATTCTTGGATGGTATGACTCGTGGATTTGATATCACCGATCCTCATAACCCTAAACAGGTTTATGAAAAACAAATCGGTAACCAAGTCAACATGGTTTCATCAAGCTGGGATGGTAAACGTCTGTATTACACCACTTCACTTCTAGGTAACTGGGATAAGAAGGGTTCAGACAATGACCAATTCATCAAACTTTACCATTGGGATGGTGAAGAAATGACTGAACAGTTCACTATCGACTTCTATGCTGAGAAGCTAGGTCGTGCTCACCAAATGCGTTTCGGTGCTTATTCACTATATGGCAAACAAGCCAAAGCGAATAATACTGATGCAGAAAAAGTGGCAATGAACAAATAAGTTCAATCATTGTTAATAAAAGTTAAGAGTTAATATTTATGCGCTATACACAGATTTTAAAAGTTGGATACATCGTTATTGCCTCGCTAATGGCTGGGCAAGCTATGGCAGCAGGGCAAACATCTCGTGTGGAAAACCCTGTCGTTGTTGAATACGATACCCAAGTTGAACTTTTAGCTCCTGGGTATGGTGCACTTGACTTTGAGGTACCAAAAGCGGGGAGTTATAAACTCCCTGCTTTTGGCACTGCTAAAGATGCACGTGTACTTAATGCTGATGGTGAATATGTCAATTACCATGACTTATTCGAAGATAAGTACACTGTATTAAGCTTTATCTATACCCGTTGTAGTGACGTGAATGGTTGTCCCTTAGCTCAGTTAGTATTTAACAGAGTCATGTCAGAGGGCGACAAAATCCCTAAAGTTGCTGAAAACCTGCAACTTATCAGTATGAGTTTTGATCCGGAAAATGATACTCCCGAGATTCTGAAGATGCTCAGCCAAGAAGATCATAGTATGCATGAAGGTCATGAAGGCCATGACATGAGTGCTATGGCGAAAGAGAAGATAAAAATCAAATACCTTACGGCTGATTCCGTGGAAAGCTTGATGCCTATCTTGGATGATTATGATCAAACCATACAACCTAAAGTCGATGAAGAAGGTAATGAAACAGAAGCCTTCTCACACATACTACGTGTGTACTTAATCGACCCCGAATTTAATATCCGTAACATCTACAGTGTTTCCTTCCTTCATCCAGACATTATTTTGAATGATGTACAAACATTAATGATGGAAGACGGTTTAATGAAAAACCCTGTTGCTGTGGCAGAAGAGAAAAAAGCGACCCAAGAAGCTCGCGTTGGTGCCAGTGACAGCAAAGTAGGTTACGGAACTAAAGAATACAAAACCGACTCAAGAGCAATTGCTGCACGACAAGGTGTTAAAGCAGATCTGCTAAAAGTACTGGAAGAACCACCACTCGGTTTACCACCAGTTCCTGTGCCAGATAATAACCCTATCACTGAAGAGAAGGTAGATTTAGGTAAAAAACTATTCTTTGACCGTCGCTTATCTTTAAATGACACAATTTCATGTGCTATGTGTCATATTCCTGAGCAAGGCTTTACGCGTCATGAAGTTGAAAAAGCGATTGGTGTAGAAGGTCGTACTGGACGACGTAATGCACCGACTATATACAACACCGCTTATTTAAAACGTTTATTCCATGATGGTAGAGAAACGACGTTAGAAAACCAAGTCTGGGGACAGTTTACAGCCCGTAATGATATGGCAATGACTTCAGTCGGTCATGTGATTAATAAAATTAAAGGTCTTGAAGACTACCAAGGTTTGTTTGAATCAGCCTTTGATGGCGAGACAGCAAATATCCAGACCGTTGGTCAAGCGATAGCCAGTTATGAACGTACTCTCGTATCGGCTAACTCTGCTTTTGACCGCTGGTATTATGCAAAAGAAAAAGATGCCATCTCTGAACAGGCAAAAAGAGGCTTTGATATCTTCAAAGGTAAAGGTCAATGTATTGCTTGCCATACAGTGAAGGAAGACCATGCAATCTTTACCGATAATAAACTACATAACACTGGCATTGGCTTCAATGTAGCAGTGGGTGTTGAACCTGAAACTGAGCGTATGAATATTGCGCCAGGTGTCTACATAGACATCAAAAAATCTGTTAGAGATAATTTCAGAGAAACTATCGGTGACCTCGGTTATTACGAAGTTACACAAGATCCAGATGATCGTTGGAAATACCGTACACCAACGCTTCGTAATATTGCTCTAACAGCACCTTATATGCACGATGGTTCAATATCATCTCTTAAAGAGGTTGTTGAAATTTATAATCAGGGTGGCTACCCAGATAATGGCGGCATTATGAAGAATGTTACCCAGTCACCGTTGATTAAACCATTAAACTTAAGTGAGCAAGAGATGGACGACTTAGTGGCGTTTATGAAAACGCTCACTGGTGATAATGTACAAGAGCTTATTTCTGACGCGCACACTGTCCCTGTAGGCGATACGAAGCACTGAGTGTAAGTCTCAATTCTCTCACTGTTAACCTTTAAGGAATGACTATGGTACGTCCATTACTTATACTATCGTTTTGCCTGTTTTCTACAGCATCTATAGCTGATCCAGACTCAGTTCGGATTGGCCCAGGTGACAGTAAAAAAGGTTATGAAACCAAGGACTATGAAACAGACTCCTTGGCTATAGAGGCAAGGAAGGGACAACCTACCGATTTACTTAAATATCTGGATGAGCCACCATTGGGCCTCCCACCCATCCCTATTCCGGAAAATAACCCGGTAACAAAGGAAAAAGTAGCACTCGGTAAAAAGTTGTTTTTTGATCGCCGTTTATCGCTTAATGATACGTTTTCATGTGCAATGTGCCATATTCCTGAGCAAGGTTTTACCAACCATGAAATAGAAAAATCGGTTGGTTTTGAAGGGCGCTCTGGTCGTCGTAATGCACCAACAATCTACAATGTAGCCTATGCAACTCGACTATTTCACGATGCCCGTGAATATACTCTTGAGGACCAAGTCTGGGCCCCACTACTTGCTCATAATGAAATGGCAATGACATCTATCGGTCATGTCGTTGAGAAAATTAGAAGTATTGATGACTATGATGGCATGTTTGAAAAGGTTTTCGATGGCGAACAAGCAAATTTAGTGACTATTGGTAAAGCATTAGCTGATTACCAACGCTTACTAGTTTCCGGTAATTCACCTTTCGATCGCTGGTATTATGGCGATGAAGAAAACGCCATTTCCGAACAAGCAAAACGCGGTTTCAATTTATTTACTGGCAAAGCTAACTGTGTTGCTTGCCATACAATCGAAGAAGATCATGCACTCTTCACAGATAATAAACTGCATAACACCGGTATTGGTTACTTGGTTTCTATGGGCATAGAACCTGAAAGTGAACGCATGCTTATAGCGCCAGGCATCTATGTTGATGTTAAAAAATCGTATAAAGAACTTGTTTCAGGCGGGCAAGAGCATCTTCAACGCATCGACGATCTTGGTCATTATGAGGTAACTCAGGACCCAGATGACCGGTGGAAGTACCGTACACCAACGCTTCGTAATGTAGCTTTGACCGCACCTTATATGCATGACGGTTCTTTGCCAACGCTTAAAGCTGTTATTGAATTTTATAATAAGGGCGGCGTACCCAATGTGACGCAGTCACCACTGATAAAACCACTCAACCTGACAGAGAAAGAAATGGATGATCTTGTGGCGTTTCTCAAAACCTTAAATGGTGACAATATTGGAGAAATAATCTCTGATGCGTTTTCGACACCTGTTGGCGACACAGTTGTTGACTGATCGCTAATAACGTGACGACCCTTTTTAGTTTTACGATATAGGAATAGTTATGCTCCGCTCCTTTTTATTGATTTCTTTATTCCTCTTTGGCACTTTTAGTTATGCCTCAGAGCCTGAAATGACAGCAATGGATGGAACACACACTGCTGCTGACTTTACACTGCCAGCGACTGATGAAACCCCTTTCAGCCTGTCTGATTACAACGGTAAATATGTTCTGGTGAATTTCTGGGCGCATTGGTGTGGCCCTTGTGTCAAAGAGTTTCCTGCTATGGAAAACCTTTACCAGGCATTAAAAGAAGAAAATTTTGAAATTGTTGCTGTCCATGCAGGTCCCGCACAAGGCCGCGTGAAACCATTCCTTGCAGAACACAAAGTCAGTTTTAAGGTTGTTATTGACCCAACCATGTCGATACATGGCTGGGATGTTCCTGCATTACCTGTCAGCTATTTAGTTAGCCCGGAAGGAAAACTGATTTATAAGGCAGTCGGTCCTCGCGAATGGCATGTCGATGCTATGAGAGCACTGATTAAATAAGCATTTAAGCAACGAATAAGTCCTGTATTGTAATAACACCTATGGCAGTATATAAGGATTGATCGACTTTAAACGCTAAAAACCCAAGGGAACAATAATTATGGCTGATAAATATTATGAAATCGTTATTGTCGGTGGCGGTGCAGCAGGAATAAGTACAGCGGCACGTTTAGCTAAAGAATTACCCAATGGCAGTATTGCTATTATAGAGCCATCAACGGAACACTATTATCAGCCTATATGGACATTAGTAGGCGGCGGAGTGTTTCCAAAATCTGTTTCCGAAAAAGACACCGCGACTCTTATCCCAGAAGGATGCGACTGGATAAAAGACTCTGCAACAGGGTTTGACCCCGAACAAAATCAGGTAAGCACAAAGGAAAATGGCAATATTTCATATGGCTATCTGGTAGTAGCAGCCGGCATACAAATTAATTGGACCGGAATAAAAGGCTTGTCACGTAATGTTGGCAAAAAAGGGATATGCAGCAATTACAGTTATAACACTGTTGATTCAACCTGGGAAAATATTCGTAACTTAGGCAAAGGTACGGCTATTTTCACACAGCCAGCTACGCCAATTAAGTGTGGCGGTGCACCACAAAAGATTATGTATTTAGCCGAAGATTACTTCCGCAAGGCTGGGCTGCGTAAACAAGTTGATGTTAAGTTTGTCTCTGGCATGCCCGGTATTTTTGCCGTTAAGAAATATGCTGAGCAGTTAAACAGAATCTCTGATACCCGAGGCATCGAGCGCACATTCCGCCATGACTTAGTCGAAGTTGATGCTGATAATAAAGTCGCCATTTTCAAAAATCTAGAGAATGATGAGCTTGTTTCCATGGAATACGATATGCTCCATGTGACACCCAAAATGGGGCCGCCTGACTTTATCAAAAAAAGTACACTTGCCAATGACGCTGGCTGGGTTGATGTTAATAAAGATACCATGCAACATAACAAATATAACAATGTCTTTGCCTGTGGTGACTGTAGCAGCTTACCGACATCAAAAACAGCTGCAGCGATTCGTGCACAAGTACCTATCATGGTCAAAAATATAATGGCTGCGCGTAACGGTGAGGCATTGACTGAGCACTATGATGGCTATACATCATGCCCATTGGTTACTGGTTATGGTCGCCTCATTTTGGCTGAGTTTGATTATGACCTGAACCCAAAAGAAACATTTCCATTTGATCAGGGGGTAGAAAGAAAGAGTATGTATATACTCAAGAAAGACATTATCCCCAAACTTTACTGGCATGGCATGCTAAAAGGACGCTTTTAAGATGATTCACTTTAAACAGTTTTTTGATGAAGTAAGTAGTACCTATACATATTTCATCGCAGACAGTACAAAACAGGCTGTCCTCATTGATCCGGTTCTAGAGCACGTTGATGACTATTTAGAGCATATTACGTTTAATGATTACACATTATTATATGTACTGGAAACGCATGTTCATGCTGATCACATAACAGGCGCATCAGTTCTTCGCGAAAAAACAGGCGCTAAGACCGCTGTTAGTCGCCTTTGTGGGACAAGCTGTGCCGATCACCAACTGAATGATGCTGATGTCATTGAATTTGGAGACCAGACGATACAAGTCATTTTAACCCCAGGACATACACAAGGTAGCATCAGCTTCCTATGGCAAGATCGTGTCTTTACTGGTGATGCATTACTCATTGGTGGTTGTGGACGAACAGACTTTCAGGCAGGCGATGCAGGAACACTTTACGATAGCATCACGCAAAAACTATTCACACTGCCAGCAGAAACGCTTGTTTACCCTGGTCACGATTACAAAGGTCAGTTTGTCAGTTGTATTGCTCAAGAGAAAAAGATTAATCCTCGCCTTGCCGGCAAAAGCAAGGAAGAGTTTGTTGAGATCATGGATAACTTAAATCTCCCTGATCCTAAGCAGATGGATGTTGCGGTACCGGCAAACTTACAATGCGGTAATCCGACTTAAATAAGTTGTGATGCTAATTTGATAGCCAGCTGATTAAATCAGGCTATCGCTTTCTGCTATCAGCTAAAAAAGCCGCTATTTGATATGGCGGCTTTTTTTATTGTAAATAGAAACAACAGTCACTGCTTTTCCCCAAAAACGACAGGCAAAAAAAGACCCTCTAAAAAGAGGGTCAAAAGGGGGTCGATATCTTTTCAATTAAAAACGACGACCAATTCCTATGCCATAAACCCAAGGGTCTATATCCGTATTGATGTCTGCAGTTCCAACTAAATTAACACCTTTAAATGTCGCTTTTGTGTCAATATCAATATATTTCAGATCAAAGTTGATAAACCAGTCGGCATTGATAGCGATATCAACGCCTGCCTGAGCCGCTAGACCCCATGAACTATCAAGTTTAACGCGAGCACCTGATTGGTCGAGTACACCTGTTACTTCCTCATCAAAAAAGTAAGTGTAATTAACACCTGCGCCAATATAAGGGCGGATGTTTGAATCTGGGCTGAAGTGGTACTGTAAGGTCAATGTAGGGGGGAGAACTTTAGTATCAATAACTTGACCTAAGCCAATAGCAGCGGGAACACCTCTAGTATCAACGTCATGTTGTGAGTAAGCAAGGATGAGTTCCAGCCCCCAATGCGGATTGATCATATAAGTGATATCAAGTTCAGGCACTGTATCATCATTGACCTTAACGCCTTCACCGAGCGTACCGGCACCTGTGTATAGATTGCCACTGTCATCATCAGGACTAACCGTGATAATCCGGCCCCTAATCAGCCAATCTCCAGCTTCATAGGCCATAGCCTGGCCCGTCAAAAGGGTTAATGACAGTGTGGTCAGCAAGACACTTGCAAGCTTCATTATATGATGATCTCTTAAAGTTGAATCGTTTAGGGAGCATCATACGGGCTTGGTTATTTTTTTCCTTGATCTATATCAAGTGATCGGTGACTTAATGAAAATAGTGTCAGTAAAGCGGGGGGTTATCCGCAAAGTGCTTCAATCTGATCCTTATCGGTAATCGAAATAACCTTGCCGTTAATAGCAATAAGACCCTTTCCCTGAAAACGCGAAAATAAACGGCTGACAGTTTCAACAGCTAGACCAAGGTGATTGGCAATGTCACTGCGAGACATCGTTAACTGGAATTCATGGGCCGAAAAGCCGCGGTCACTAAAGCGTCTAGAAAGTGAGAGTAAGTAAGTAGCAAATTTTTCATCTGATGTTTTTTTACCTAATAGCAACATCAGACTTTTATCCCCTGCCAATTCCTTACTAATCCGTGTCAACAACTGTAATTGGAATTGTGGCATATTCGATCCGAGATCTTGCAACGTATCATAGGGTAATTCACAAACAGTGCTACTTTCCAATGCAACCGCATTTGATTGGTAAGCATTTAAATGAATGGCGTCAAGACCAATAAACTCACCAGGAAAATAAAAGCCTGTTACCTGCTCCCGACCATCACTCGCAGAAATAGTCGTTTTGAACGACCCGGATCGAACAACATAGAGTGACGTAAAATCAGCGTTGGTATCAAACAAACCTTGGCCACGCTGGTAACTTTGACTACGCTTAATGATTTTATCAAGTTGTAACAAATCATCACGGTGCAAACCTAACGGCAAACATAATCTATATAATGAGCAGTCCTGACAGGCAATCTGATGCTCATGTTCGAATTTAGCCAAGTTTTCAATTAATGGCTGTATGTCGTTACTTTGTTGCATTATCCCTTCTCTAACCAAGGTTAATCCGTTATGATACCTCTTCAACCCATTATCTGAAACAATTATTATGCCTTTTATGGTTGGAGTGATCTAGGAAATATCATGAATTCTCGCACCGCGACAGTTGCGCGTAACACGCTTGAAACACAAATTGAAGTCACCATTAACCTTGATGGGCATGGCACATTTAACGCTGAAACAGGTGTGCCATTTCTCGATCATATGATGGAGCAGATTGCCCGCCACGGTTTGATCGATCTGACAGTTTCTGCACAAGGTGACTTGCATATCGATGCACATCACACTGTTGAAGACATTGGCATTACGATTGGACAAGCTCTTAAACAAGCACTCGCTAGTAAAAAAGGCGTTGTTCGTTATGGCCATGCTTATGTCCCGTTAGACGAAGCACTTACTCGCGTCGTGATGGATCTCTCTGGACGGCCTGGGCTAGAATTTAATGCCACCTTCCACCGTGATAAGATTGGTGATTTTGATGTTGATCTGTTTTATGAGTTTTTCCAAGGACTTGTGAACCACGCAGGTATCACGCTACATATTGACTCTTTAAAAGGTCGCAATGCTCATCATATTGCCGAAACCATTTTTAAAGCATTTGGCCGTGCTTTGAGAATGGCTGTTTCGCTGGATTCACGTGCTCTTGGACAGACACCTTCTACCAAAGGAAGTTTGTAATCTGTCATCCATAACATGTATAGAAAAACCTTTAGAGTTCAAGTAGGTCGTTATGCGTCGCGTTGCAGTCATTGATTATGGTATGGGAAATTTACGCTCTGTTTCCAAAGCACTGGAAACTGTTGGCAAAAATGTCGATATCCTGGTTACCTCTGATCAGCAAGAAATTCAATCAGCTAGCCACATCGTCTTCCCTGGTGTCGGTGCTATGCGTGACTGCATGGCAGAACTTAAACGTCTGCAGCTTGATCACGTCATAAAAGATGTTGCTAAAACCAAACCTTTCTTAGGTGTTTGTCTGGGTATGCAGGCATTATTGACAGAAAGCGAAGAGAATGACGGTAGCCAGGGCCTAAATATTATTGCAGGTGACGTCAAGCAGTTTGACCGCTCACTTCGCAATGAGCAGACCGATTCTAAAGTGCCGCACATGGGATGGAATACCGTCACACAACGCACTTCACACCCACTCTGGCAAAACATCGAATCAGACAGTCACTTTTATTTTGTTCACAGTTATTATGTCAAACCTGAGGATAGTGATATGACTGCTGCGACAACGCATTATCAGCATGACTTTACCTCAGCGCTCCATAAGGACAATATTTTTGCTGTGCAGTTTCACCCTGAAAAAAGCCAGCAGGTGGGCTTACAATTACTTGAAAACTTTTTAAACTGGGATGGTCAGTCCTGATTTCTGACAAAATGGAGACTTTTTTATGTTGTTGATTCCTGCCATTGACTTAAAAGACGGCCATTGTGTTCGTTTACGCCAGGGTCGTATGGAAGATAACACGGTCTTTTCACAAGACCCTGTTGCTGTTGCCAGCAAATGGGTTGAAGCCGGAGCTAAACGTTTACACCTCGTCGATCTCAATGGTGCTTTTGCTGGCAAACCTGTCAATGCCGATGTAATACATCAAATTTGTAAAAAATTTCCTGATCTAGATGTACAGGTGGGTGGTGGTATTCGCGATGAAGATACGATCCAGACTTATTTAGAAGCAGGTGTTCGTTATGTCATTATCGGTACCAAAGCAATCAATGCACCGCATTTTGTTGGTGATGTCTGTGCCGAATTCCCCGGTCATATAATTGTTGGTCTCGATGCTAAAGATGGCAAGGTCGCTATTGATGGCTGGTCAAAATTATCTAATCATGATGTTACTGATATCGCCCAACAATTTGAACAAGATGGTGTTGAGGCAATTATCTACACAGATATTAGCCGTGATGGCATGATGCAAGGTGTCAACCTTGAGTCAACACGTGATTTGGCGCGTGCCATTCAAATTCCTGTTATTGCATCTGGCGGTGTCACCAATTATGACGATATCAAAGCACTTTGCCACTATGAGTCTGATGGTATTATGGGGGCTATTGTTGGCCGTGCTATTTATGAAGGTACGATTGATTTAACAGAAGGGCAATCACTGGCTGATCGTCTCAACCCACCTATGAGTTTTAATAGGTAGCCACTGTGAGCTTAGCTAAACGTATTATTCCCTGTCTTGACGTTGATGACGGCCGCGTTGTTAAAGGCGTACAGTTTGTTGATATCAGAGATGCCGGCGATCCTGTAGAAGTAGCCAAACGGTATGATCAGCAAGGAGCTGATGAAATTACTTTTTTAGATATCACAGCAACTCATCACGATAGAGATACGATGGTGCATGTTGTTGAAGCTGTTGCCAGTCAGGTTTTTATACCACTCACTGTCGGTGGTGGTATCCGTAAAATAGAAGATATACGACGTATGCTTAATGCAGGTGCTGATAAAGTGGGCATCAACTCTGCTGCGATCAGCAACCCTGATTTCGTTCGTGAAGCTGCCCAAAAATTTGGCTCACAATGTATCGTTGTTGCCATTGATGCCAAACGTGTGTCAAAAGAAAGTGAGCCTGCCAAATGGGAAATTTTCACCCATGGTGGCCGTAAAGCAACGGGTATTGATGCTATTGAATGGGCTAAAAAAATGGTCACTTTGGGAGCCGGTGAAATTTTATTAACCAGCATGGATCGTGATGGTACTAAATCCGGTTTTGATCTCGAACTCACCAAAACAGTCAGTAACGCCGTCAATGTCCCTGTTATTGCCTCTGGCGGTGTCGGATCGTTACAAGACTTAACTGATGGCGTAAAACTCGGTCATGCTGATGCTGTGCTTGCTGCCAGCATTTTCCATTTTGGCCAGCACACTGTTCAGGAAGCCAAACAACAAATGGCCAGCCAGGGAATTGAGGTTCGCCTATAATGTACTGGCTCGAACAGATAGAATGGAATCAAGATGGTCTGGTTCCTGTAATCACCCAGGAAGTCGATACTAAGCAAGTGTTAACACTGGCTTGGATGAATAAAGAGGCCTTGCAACTGACTGCCAAAACAGGCCATGCTGTCTACTGGTCTCGTTCTCGCAATAAACTCTGGCATAAAGGCGAACAATCCGGCCATCAACAACTGGTCAAATCAATACGTTTGGATTGTGATAATGACGCCGTGCTCTTGCAAGTAGTGCAAAAAGGGGGTATTGCTTGTCATACGGGTCGTCACCATTGTTTTTATCAACAATTAGAAAATGAACAGTGGCAGACTACAGAACCTGTGCTGAAAAACCCTGATGAGATTTATAAATGAGCGATGTACTTGAAAAATTAGCCGTCATACTAGCCGAAAGAAAGCAGGGCGATCCTGATAGCTCCTATGTTGCAAGTTTATACCACGCTGGTACCGATAAAATACTAAAAAAACTCGGTGAAGAAGCCACTGAAACAGTGATTGCCGGCAAAGGTGGTAACCGCGAAGAAATCATTTACGAAACCGCAGACCTCTGGTTTCATAGCATGGTTTTACTTGCTCATAATAATATCGAACCACAAGCAGTATTAGCCGAGCTTGAGCGCAGATTTGGTTTATCTGGCATCGATGAAAAAAAGGCGAGGACAGAAAAATGAATGATTGCCTATTTTGTAAAATTATTGCAGGAGATATTCCCTCTTCTAAAGTCTATGAAGATGAACTTATCTATGTGTTTAAGGATATTAAGCCTAAAGCAAATGTCCATTTATTAGTGATCCCCAAACAGCACATCGATAGCTTGGAGCAACTTTCAGATGAGCATCAAAAGCTGATTGCGCATATAATGTTGCAATTACCAAGCCTTGCTCACAGTCAGGGTCTTGAAAATGGTTTTCGAACCATCATAAATACAGGACCTGACGGCGGACAAGAAGTAGGGCATTTACATATACATTTACTTGGTGGCAAAGGCTTACCAGGTTTTAATTAGGAGAACATCATGGGAATCGGCGGTATCAGTATCTGGCAATTACTTATTGTCCTGGCTATTGTCATACTTTTATTTGGTACTAAAAAGCTTCGCTCAATGGGCGGTGACTTGGGTAGCGCAATTAAAAGTTTTAAACAATCTGTCCATGAAGGTGAAAATGAGAAAAAAGAAGACAATTCTGACGTTACTATCGACCACAGTAGTGATACTGACACAGTAAGCAGATCAGAAACAGACAAACATTCAAGCTAATTACTTCTCGCTTTGTTATATGAAACAGGCTTCAGTTAAATATGAGTCATGATAAAACATTTTAGACTCCAGTTATGCTTTTCATAATAAGCAAATCTTATGTTTGATATTGGTTTTTGGGAAATCCTCCTTATCGCTGTGGTTGCTTTGGTTGTAGTTGGACCTGAGCGTTTACCGCGTGTCGTTAAAGTTACCGGTTTGTGGGTCGGCCGTATCACTGCGTCTATTCAATCTGTACGAAGTGAAATTTCCAGAGAACTACGCGCTGAAGAACTTAGACAAGCACTCAACAAACCTGAGGAGTTACCGATTGTTAGAGAGATTCTTTCACCTGAGCAGCAACAAGAAAATCGATCCATAAAAACAGAAACAGAAACAGAAACAGAAACAGAAACAGAAACAGAAACAGAAACAGAAACAGAAACAGAAACAGAAACAGAAACAGAAACAGAAACAACAAAGGATGCTGATGGAAGCAGATGATCAGCAACATTTGATTTCTCATTTAGTCGAATTACGAGATCGTCTACTAAGAGCAATCGTGTCGGTACTTGTTATTGCAGTTGCCTTAATGCCGTTCTCAAATGACTTATATACATTTTTGTCTGAACCATTACTGCGTCATTTACCTGAAACCAGCACCATGATCGCTACTGAAGTAGCATCACCCTTTCTTACGCCTTTTAAACTCACCCTAAGCACAGCAATAATGTTAGCCATCCCAGTGTTGCTATATCAATTATGGGCTTTTATCGCGCCGGGTCTTTATGACAATGAAAGGAAAATGGTTTTTCCATTGCTATTTGCCAGTACAGCCTTATTCTTTCTAGGAATGATGTTTGCCTACTTTATCGTCTTTCCGCTTGTTTTTGGCTTTCTAACTCAAGCCGCACCGGAAGGCGTAGCTGTGATGACAGACATCAGTAGTTATTTAAACTTTGTGCTTAAATTATTTTTTGCTTTTGGCTTTGCCTTTGAAGTGCCGATCGCCACTTTATTGTTAATTTGGTCAGGTATTTCCAGTATTGAGAGCCTTAGCCAGAAACGGCCTTACATTATAGTCGGTGCTTTTGTTATCGGCATGCTACTCACTCCGCCGGATGTGATATCTCAAACCATGCTGGCACTGCCTGTCTGGTTATTATTTGAGTTAGGCTTACTGTGTGCTCGCTGGCTACCAGAACGGGATAACGAGGAAGAGACCTCCTAACACGTGTAATACCGCATCCGCGTTCCATGCTCAAGCGAGAGTAAAATTTCTTCCGCCCGCAACTCTTTCGGGAATAACACCCCGGAAATCTTGGCACCATGAATGCTGGCACCTTCTAAATTAGCACAGCCAGAAAAATCGATCCCTCGTAAATCTGCTTGGCGGAAATAACAGCCAGAAAAATCGATGCCACTTGCAGTGAGACCTTGTAAATTCAAATGTCGAAAATCGCAACCCGTAATTGTCACTTGTTCGCCGTCAGCAACACGCTGATTAAACTCAACTATATTGCCATCCCTAAGTAAACGATATAAAGGGTCATCAGTGATTGTTGGAGCAGTCATAGTCTTTCCTCAAACAGGCTAAACAGTAATATCGATAGTACCACCTGGATTGTTCGGATTAAAGCCTGTAGCTTGTGTTTCACTGGCTTCATTAACGACAGACTCGTTAATCGTACTGATCGCTTTTTGTTCAGATACTACAACCGTATTTGTTGTTTCACTATTCCGATCTGTTTGCGTCTCACGATCTTGTTGCAGTGCATCTTGACTCAGTGGGTTGGTAACTGTTGGTTGGCCACTGAATGATGATATACCAGGAATTTCCATACTTCCCCCCTAAGTCATTGTTATCCATGATTTATAATTATCACACTTTGACAGTATGATACAGAGTAAAACACAGTTGTGTGAACAACATCACTGTTTGTTGGACATATTCAGACTCTATCATCGTTATTTTACGCTGTTTCTTTCACCTTTTTGCAAATAAACATTTATATTCTGCCTCTGTCACAATACCTGTGTAGAATAAAGTTTTAAATACAGATTCAGGATAATATAACAACTATGAACCAACAACTTATCGATGAAATAGATGCATTATCACTCTATAACCTTGATACCAGCGAAGGTATAAAAGTACATCACACAGCAAGATCAGAGTTAATTTCGGCAACAAAACGCTTACACCAAAAAGGATTGATCACACAAGAAGATGGTGGGTATCTGACAGATCTAGGTTATGAAGCCGCACAGCATAGCCAGTCTTTAATAACTATTCTTGGCAAGTAAGTAAACTATGCAGCCTCTTTTTTTCGCTGATAAACGATAAAGCTATACGGATATTCGTTTTTATCATCAGCGGGATGTTCTTGTTTACTAATTTGTTGCCATTGTGACTTATCCCACGAAGGGAACCAGGTGTCGCCTTTAAGCTGCGCATGAACTAATGTCAGGTACAAGATATCTGCATCCGCAAGAAGTTGCTTATATAGTGAGGCTCCCCCCATTACCATCACTTCATCAACATCAGCACAAGCCTCTATGGCCTGTTCTATCGAATTACAGACAATACAGCCCTCAGCTTGATAACCAGGTTGTGAGCTGATAACAATATTTTTCCTGCCTGGTAGGGGGCGACCTATTGACTCATGTGTAGCTCGTCCCATGATAATCGGTTTTCCCATGGTGACATGCTTGAAATAAACCAAATCTGCCGATAATCGCCATGGCAAACTATTATCTTTTCCTATTAGGTTATTTTCATCCATAGCTACTATAATTGCTAGTTTCATTCTACCTGTATCCTATAAACTGAGCGACAAGGATAACATTGATTGTTGTCCTATAAACTAGTCATTACATTGGCTAAAAAAAGCTAAAAATACTGCATTAATAACTCTTGTATAAGCGGGTTTGAAAACAGGCTAACAAGCTGTGGATATCTTTCCCTGTGGATAACTAACACTTTTATCCACAGGCTTAATCGATATAAGTAAGACACTTATCCACATCTATAAATAAACTAACTCTTTTATAACTATAGAGAAATAAATGTTATCAAGATACTCACAGGCAATAATCATTAACATCTTTAAACTAATCTATTTATATTAATAATGGTATCCATTGCACATATTGCTATTCCTTGTCCTTTGAGACAAACATTTGATTACTTATGTGAAGACGAAAGTTGCGGTCCGGGTATGCGGGTTAGAGTACCTTTTGGTCACCGTTCGGTAACAGGGATTGTTATTGCAGTTTCGAAACTAACATCACAATATGACAGTAAAAAACTGAAAACCATCACAGAAATACTAGAAGATCCGGCGCTTATTCCTCAAGATATTATGCAGCTCATTTCCTGGGTAAGTCAGTACTATCATCATCCAGTCGGTGAGTGTTTCCAGGTTGCGCTTCCTAAAAAAATACGTCAGGGTGAACCGGCTGAAATAAGCACTGAATCGCACTGGTTTTGGCTAAAGGACACTGATAAAACATTAGGGAAAAATCAACAACAGATCATGCAGTTGTTAAAACAATCTACCGGGGGGGTAAGTCAAAAACAGTTAATAACATCATTAAAAGTAAATTCTTCCACACTGTTAAGCCTTGAAAAGAAAGGATTGATAAAAAAAGAGATATCGATAAAAAAACCACCGATCACAGAAAATAGTGAACCGTTTAAAAAACTTAATGCACAGCAACAGGCTGCTGTAGATACGGTTATCGACAAAGCTGATCGTTTTATCCCTTATCTTTTGCAGGGTATTACCGGCAGTGGCAAAACAGAGGTTTATATTCATTTATCAGCCATGCTGTTGCGTCAAGGTAAACAAGTTCTCATTCTCATTCCGGAAATAGGGTTAACAGAACAATTCGTCAGACGGTTTACACAACAACTCGCAACCAGTATTGTTGTCATCAACTCCTCAATGACAGATATTGAACGTCAACAAGCCTGGTTATTAGCAAAAGAGGGGGTTGCTGGAATCGTAATTGGCACGCGATCGGCTGTTTTCACACCACTTAAACACCCCGGTCTTATTATCATTGATGAAGAGCATGACAGCTCTTACAAGCAACAAGAAACCCTGCGCTATCATGCTAGAAGCGTAGCCTTGGTCAGGGCAAAGCAGGCTGGTATTCCTGTTATGTTGGGAAGTGCAACACCTTCACTGGAAAGCTTGTATCAACTAGAGAAGAAAAACTACATCTTACTCACCCTGAATGAACGAGCAACGGGTGCAAAGCTGCCTGGCGTGGAAATGGTTGACCTTAATGGGCCAAAAGCCAGCAACAGCCTTTCAAGTACGTTATATCGAGAGATTCAACACCAGCTGGATAATAATAATCAGGTATTATTATTCTTAAACCGACGTGGTTTTGCACCGGTCTTAATGTGCCATCAGTGTGATTGGCAAGCGTTATGCCCAGATTGTGATGCAAAAATGATTGTGCACAGGAATCGCTACCAACTTCGTTGTCACCATTGTGGTTTTGTACAAACGCTGCCTCAACAATGTCCTGATTGCCAGGCCGATGATTTAAACACTTATGGTGTCGGTACTGAACAGATTGAGCAAAGTTTGCAACAGTTATATCCGGAAACAGAGATCATTCGCATTGACAGGGATAGTACGCAACATGTCGGGGCGTTTAGTTCGATTGTAAAAAAAGTCAATGAAGGCGGAGCTAAGATCTTAGTTGGCACGCAAATGTTAGCAAAAGGTCATGACTTTCATGATATTACCCTTGTCGGGGTACTTGATGCTGATCAAGGCTTGTTTAGTGCAGATTATCGTGCGATGGAAAGTCTAGCTCAACTCATTGTGCAGGTGACAGGTCGGGCTGGCCGGGGCAAGAAAGCCGGAAAGGTACTGATTCAGACAAGTCAGGTAGATCATCCTTTTTGGCGCAACCTGGTCCAGTATGGTTATCAAAAAACTGTAAAAGAGATACTTCAGCAACGCATCGAGACAAACATGCCTCCCGCGGGCCATTTATCGCTGATAAGAGCGCGATCCAAACAATCCGATACAGCAATGAACTTTTTAACTGAACTGGCAAATGTTTTACGTAAAAAGCAGAGCGAGAATGTGTTGATATTGGGGCCGGTACCTTCAGTTATGGAGAAAAAGGCGGGCTATTATCGAGCACAATTATTACTCAATACTTCACAAAGAGCTGCTTTACACAGATTGTTGGATGACAGTATTGACGAAATACAACGATTAAAACTCAGTAAAAAAGTACATTGGTCTATCGATATTGATCCGCTTGAGTTGTTTTAACTAACGCTCGCTGAAAAACTGTTTAGTACCGTGAGCGCTGATAGCGGCGCCAATACGGCGAATCGCAGTAATATAAGCCGCATTTCTAAGGCTGTAACCTTCTTGTTCTGACAGTTGCCAGATAGTATGAAAAGCATCCGTAATTTTATCTTTTAATTGCTGGTGTACATCGTCAAGTTGCCATGGTTGACCACTTCTGTTTTGCACCCACTCGAAATAACTCACAGTCACCCCCCCGGCATTGGCTAAAACATCAGGAATAATTTGAATACCTTTATCATTAAGCATCTTGTCGGCATCAGATAAAATAGGACCATTTGCTATTTCTACAATGGCTTTAGCTTTTATCCTGTTAGCATTTTGTTTATTAATGACACCTTCAAGTGCGGCAGGAATCAATATATCAACATCAAGCTCTAATAATTCTTCATTAGTGATATTGGTATGATCAATCACTTCACACACCGAATCACTGCAATAAACGGCTCTTACTTGGCGTGAATTTTGTTTTTCCTGCCACAAGCTTTCAACATCAAAACCAACATTAGAATAAATGCCACCTTTAGAGTCACTGATAGCGACGATTTTGCAGCCTGCTTGTTGTAATAAGCGTGCAACATGATAGCCGCCGTTACCAAAGCCCTGCACAGCTACGGTAACATCTGTTGGTAACCAATCCAGTTTCTTAATGAGCTCCAGTGCACATAAATAAGCACCGCGTCCTGTTGCATCATCACGACCTACAATGCCACCCAGTTCAATAGGTTTTCCGGTAATAACATCTGGACAATGTTGACGTTTAACGGACTCATATTCGTCCATAATCCACCCCATGATACGAGCGTTTGTGTAAACATCAGGGGCTGGAATATCGCGGTGAGGTCCAATAAAGTCAGCCATGGTTCTGGCATATGCGCGGGTTAAACGTTCCAATTCCATTGGCGATAATTCTTTAGGGTTAACTGTTATACCGCCTTTGCCACCGCCAAATGGCAGTCCAATAACAGCGCATTTAATCGTCATCCATAACGCTAGGGCTTTGACCTCATCAATCGTGACATTAGGGTGAAAACGTATACCACCCTTTGTTGGCCCTAGGATGTAGTTATAACGACAACGGTAGCCAGGAAAATATTGTTGTGAGCCATCATCCATTCTGATGGATAAAGTCACAGCTAAAAATTCTTTAGGATGCAATAGTGCGTCGATAACCTC
>QGCW01000028.1_pt1 | contig 30824 bp, 39 predicted proteins | sample 4702261 | NCBI WGS metagenome assembly QGCW01 (sample SAMN08941162, study PRJNA450518) | Sediment metagenome, whole genome shotgun sequencing project. | biome: grassland soil; feature: grassland; material: soil; isolation source: soil 14 days enrichment with methanethiol ...
TTGTTCAGCATGGCTCACTCCTTCATTTCTACGACATCTCTGATAGCGTCATAGTCTCTGATAGTAAGAAGACTTTCACTGTAGACCTTGATACTTACTTGGCTACTGGTAGTGGTAGAGACCCTGCTCAGTTCCCTTGTCAGTACGCTAACGGTAACGGTGACCTGATCGTAGTGAGTAGGGCTATCGACCCTATCGCTATTAGCTACAGCATCATCGCTGACACTATCTCAGTAACCTCTATCACTCTTAAAGAACGTGACATCTACGGTATTGATGATGGTCTCACTCTTACTGAGAGAGTTACAGAGTCAGTGGCTTCTCTAGTTACTGATGAACCTGAACACTACTACAACATCCTGAACCAAGGGTGGCACGCAGGTGATGCTCTTAGTCAGTGGGATACTGCTCGTACTGACATGCCTAGCAATGCTGACATCGTTAGCTTGTACCGTAGCTCAGACACCGATGCATTCGATAACTCTATCTTTACTTCTAAGGTAGGACCTAACAGTCCAGCACCTAGAGGTCACTTCATCCTTGATGTCTTTGATAGAGATAGAACTCAGGCTCTAGTAGATGAAGGCTTCAGTGCTGCTGCTGGTGTTCCTACTGAAGTAGCTATCCCTGATGGAGATGGAACAGTTATCGGTAACGGTAATGGTGGTTCTCCTACTATTGACAATGCTAACGCATTCGATACTGATCAGACTGTCTACGTCGGTAGAACTCCTAGTGACCTTTATGTAGGTAAAGACTTCGGTTTGAACCCTAAGAAGATTGCTAAGGTCATTATCAAAGGACGTTCTGGTTCAGGTTCTGACTTCTTCTGGAATGGTACATCAGGTGCACAGTCTATTACTCTGCAACTGAGAGCCTCTAACAGTGCTCCTAGTGCAGCTAGTGATGGTACTCTTCTGGGTACGACTACCTTTACAGAAGACAACGCTGATAGAGAGATCGCTTCTACCGACACAGGTAATACCTATCGGTACGTCTGGGTGAGGAACACCTCTTCTCTTGCAGTGGTAGGTTACGTTCAGTTCTTCTCATTCTCTGAGGTAGTGTCTCTCAGTGGAGATGATACTATTGAAAGACCGAGGGCTGTAGAGTTCTTTGCTTCTCGTGTATGGTACGGAGGCATCAACAAGGATGGCCTGAGTAACTCTATCTACTTCTCTCAGATCATTGAAGACGAGAGTCAGTACGGTAAGTGCTATCAGAAGAACGATCCTACAGGTGAAGACTTCTTTGATCTTCTTCCTGATGACGGTGGAGTAGTACGTATCCCTGAGATGGGTAGTGTAAGACGTATGATGGCTCTACAGAACTCCCTGTTGATCTTTGCGTCTAACGGTGTATGGTTGATTTCAGGTTCAGGTGGCTTTGCAGCTAACGACTTCAGTGTTAAGAAACTATCTAACATCGGAACGAACAGTCCTTACTCATTCGTTCAGGTACGTGGTCTACCATTGTGGTGGGCTGAGGATGGTATCTTCACTATGAACTACGATCCTAACTTTGATAGCTTCAGTGTGATCCCTGTATCTGATGAGACTATTCGTAGCTTCGTCGTAGGCATCAATCCCTCTAACCGTAAGTTCGTAAAGGGTTCCTATGACTCGGAGAACAATGTTGTTACTTGGCTTTATAATACTTCTACTAGCCTTGCCGAAGCTGATGAGTTTAAGTATGATGCTGCTCTCTCTTTGAACGTACAGACTAACGCCTTCTATCCTTGGACTATCGGTAGTACTGCTACTGGTCCTGAGGTACGTGGTATAGTCTACGTCTCAGACGCAGAGCGTAACGATGATCCTATCTTTAAGTACACTACTACTATCCCTGACAGTACATCTAACGTAAAGGTTACGTTCAGTGATACCACTAGTACATCTTATAAAGACTGGACTGAGTACGCTACTAACGTAAGTGCAGATACCGATGACGAGGTAGACTACATCAGTTACTTCATCACTGGTTATCGTCTAGATGGTGAGGCTCAAAGGTTCTTCCAAGCTCCTTATGTCTTCGTCTATCTTGAGACACAAACTGATGCCTCTTGCTTCATGCAACCTGTCTTTGACTTCACTAACTCAGGTAACTCTGGTAAGTGGGGAACTAAGCAGCAGGTATACAATAGTGCTCTCACTCTTAGAGATGTTAACTATCGTAGGCTCAAGGTTCGTGGTAAAGGTAGATCACTACAATTAAAGTTCCAGTCTGAGAGTGGTAAACCTTTCACTCTTATTGGTTGGAGCATGAGAGAAACGGCTAATGCAGACCTCTAATCCTAAAGTACCAATCGGTAATGACCTTTACCTTAAAGTAGTAGGTCCCTTCGATGACGAGAAACAAATATACGATGCGGTAGTAGAGGGTGTTAAAGACTCTATGTACCCAGTAGAGAGTATCGTCAGAGAGAATTTAGACAACACAATTGCTACCTATCAGATCGAAGACTACGCTAACAAGATCATGATCTGTGTTCACAATAAAGAAGACCAGATCGTAGGAATTATCTGTGGAATGAGAAGTGAAAGTAATCTCTTCTATGGAAACAAAATAGCAGTAGAGCACTTCTGGTGGGTACACAAAGATTACCGTAAGAGTAAAGCTGCTATGAAACTACTGGAGTCCTTCGAAGATTGGGCTAAGATGGTAGGATGCACTCACATTACTATGTGTCACTTTAACAACGAAACGTCTAGGGCTGTGAATGCTATCTTCAAGAGAAAGAAGTACTCTCACATAGAGTCTAGCTACATCAAGGAAATTATATAATGGCATTTGCAACAGTTATCGCAGCTATTGGAGTAGCATCTGCTGTCGGTGGTACTTACCTACAGTCTAAGTCTCGTGGTGAACAGAGCAGGGCTCTAGCACAACAGAGTGCTATCCAGGCTAAAGCCAACAGGCAACAGGCTAGTGCTAATCGTAAGATCAGTGCTGCCTCTGTGAAAGCAGAAGAGGCTAGGGCAGAGCAGGCTAAGCTAGAGAGTGCACGTAGACGTAGAGAGATCATTCGTCAAGGTCAGTTGCAACGTTCTACTGCTCTGGCTAATGCGTCTAATAGTGGTGCTCAGTTCAGTTCAGGTCTTGCAGGAGCTATCGGTCAGGTAACTGGTGGCACCGGTGCTAACCTCGTAGCTAACGCAGAGAACACAGCTATCGGTCAGTCTATCTTCGCTAGTAACCAGAGTATCTTTAATGCTCAGAGCGTACTGGCTGGTCAGCAGACTGGTACTAACGCTGCTCTGGCAGGTACACAGAGTGCTTTCTCTAACGCTCAAGGGCAGGGTGCCCTCGGTCAGTCGCTGTTTAACTTCGGTGTCAATACCGTACAGAACTCAGAGACTACTGGTCGCGTACTAGAGAATGCATTTACTCAGAGGGTTGGATAAGTAGAGTGGTAGATATTCAGGAAGACTTCATTAGTGTTGAGACACCTGAAGCAGAAGAGACTGGTCTCATTAGTCTTGAGAAGCCAGGGCGTACTGCTGTCCTCAATCCTGAGGTAATCGAAGAGAGTACTAAGAAGTTTAACTATGCCCTAGGGGAGAACTCTCCTGGGGAAGAAGTTATTCGTGACTCTCTAACTACAGGTAACGAGACATTCACTCGTGAGCGTCTTGCTCTTGAGGAACGTTCACGTAACATCCAGAAGAAGTACGAACTCGCTACTGAGTACTTGGCTAAGAGACAGCCAGGAGATGTGGGCGAGAAGGATATCGTTCAATTCCTGCAGTTCACTGATGACGAACTGAATAAGAACACTACTGATCCTCAGACGTACTACGAGAAGAAGTTCGGTGATCAGTTACTCATTGACACGCAGGTTAAAGAAGCTGACAGTGCTTACAATAAAGCACTAGACACTAATCCTTCTGAAGCTAATGAGATGCTCAAGCGTGGCTCTAAGCACATCGCTATCAAAGAGTCTCTCTCTCGTCTAGCTAATGAAGTAACAGAAGAATGGAATCAGTCTGGTATCGTTCGTAAGGCAGGCAACGTAGCACTACAGTTCCTTCCTTTGTACTCTGACTTGGTACGTCGTAACGCTACTGGTGACATTGATAACGAGAACGTACTGACTGGTAGTAACTTCGATTCTATCAGAGAAGACATCTATCTCAGTGCTACTGTAGAAGAGGCTGCTCTTAAAGCTAAGCAGGCTGTAGAGGATATCAAAGCTTACAGTCTCATTGATGCTGTTACCTTTGCTAACCAGCTAGTATCTTTCTCTGAGAGTGATCGTGCCTTGGACAACTTGTTCAATGGTATCGACATCGCTACTATCATTCCTCTCGCTACTCTATCTAAGGGTATTACCTCTACCGTCAAGGCTACAGGTGGTGCATTTAAGAAGACTAAGATCACTGCAGCTACAGGTGATGTAGCTAAGGAAGCTCTAGAGAAAACGATAGAGAAAGTTAACAAGGCAGCTACTAATGCTGAGGTTCCTACCTATGAGTACCGTCTCAATCAGGTAAAGGACGAAGCTGCATCTATCTTCAATCCTACTACTGTCTTCAATGACACTGGTACGTTCTCTGCTGAGTACTCCCGTAGGCTTGAGACACAGCTAACAGCACAGAGCAGTGAGCTTCTCAGTTCATTCATTACTGATCCTCTCAACGTACAGCGTGTGAGTGGACAGGCACTAGGTGCTGCCCGCAGAGAAGCTGAACGTATCTTCAGGGTACAATATCCTCAGCTTAATGATGCTGTCAATAGTATCGTACCTTCTAACGCTGCTGATAACCTCGGTAACGTAGAGTACGTCTCTGTTCGTCTTGGTAATCGTGCTACTAGTGAACTGTTCGATAATGAACTCTTTGCTAGGATGGCTGCTAAGGACATCTATAACCTCTCTGAGTACGAGGTAAAGCAGCAGGGTAACAAGTACTTCATTGAAGTGAAGAGGGCTGTAGACGAGACTGCTGACAGTGTACGTGAGGCTCTAGCCTTTCAGACTACTGGTCAGACACCGGCTACACTAGCTAATACTTTCATTCCTTTCCTTCGGTCTAAGGATGACAAGGTAGCTAGGAATCTCTCTGATGCTATGAAGGTAGTCACCTACGGTAGCTCTGGTATGGTGAACCGTATCAAGAGTGTCGCTAGTGAAGTAGGTAACATTCCTAGGGCTGATCGTAGGAACCTCGGTAGGTTCCTTCAAATACAGAGGGATGCTGACAATCCTGTTACTGGTCTACGTGGTGTCTTCTCTAGGAACCTAGGGGAGTTCGAACAACAGTTCCAGGCAGCTATCGGTACTCGTCCTACTGAGGCACAGGCTAAGGCTTACTTCTCTTACATTCAGATCAACGATATCGACTGGACTGCACGTAACCTTTCTATCTATCGTGATAAGACTCGTAAAGGACTACAGCTATTCGATCTAGAGTTGAAAGGTCTGAAGAGTAAAGCTCCCTTCGTTGAAGGTAAGGTAGTGGATGCTATCAACTTCGATGCTAAGGAACGTACTAACATTATTCTGTGGGACCCTAACCCAGCTAACATCCGAGTTGTTCCTAACAACAACCAGGGACGTAGGGCTATTGCAGAACTAGAAGGTAGTAACCCTCGTATCATCCAGGTCTCTCAGAATGGTGAGGAATCTATTCGTGGTATGCCGGGTATAGCTGACGTACTTCCTGAAGGACAGTTCTCTTATGTCGTGTCCCTTAGGGATGTGAAGAGTTCACCTCTACCGTTCAAACAGATTCCCTATCGTCCAGGTGGTCACGTAGAGTACCCTAATGGGTTCTTCGTTAGGCAGCCTGTCATTCGTAGGGGTACGTACGGTGGTGATGAACAGCATGTATACTATGGTGATCGTAACGCCTATCAGTTCCAGACGCAGGCTCAGGCTCAGCGTTACGGCATGGCTATGGAGAGAGCTAGACAGCTACGTGCTGCAGGAGATGAGGCAGGCTTGAGAGCATTCCTTGCTAACAACCTTCCTATGTCCTACCAAGACTTCACTGGTATGTTCGATCCTGATCGTGGTGGTATCTTCGATCTTAACACTCCCTTCTACTATACTCCTAATGGTGTACGTGTAGCAGATGCTCATAACCTTGCAGAAGGTAGACCTAACTTCGTTAAGAAGAGTGATAGTTCCTACAATCTGTACGATGAAGTGAACCTTAAGTTCGCTACTGAACGTGGTGAGACCCTTAACACTATCGTAGAAACCGGTAGTGATAACGCTCCTTACTTCGCTCTCAGGCAGGCAGACCTAGTTGATCCATTCATCACTATGAACAATGCTGCTCAAACTCTTATGAGGGGTAGGTTCATAGATGATCTGAAGATCAAAGCTGCTGAGGAGTTCGCTACTGAGTTCGCTGACATTCTAGATGCTACTGATGAACAACTTCGTAGTCCTATCGCTATGCTCTTCGATGCTCCGTTCAAGAAGGGTATACAGGATAAGCGTCGTCTAGCTGCAGCTAAGAACGTTAGGCGTTCTATGAAAGAGTTCCTAGTAACTAAGTCTGATGTAGACGTAGCCTTTGAATGGTTCAACCAGAGGGTAGCAGACAGTATCTACGAGAACGTAGGTCCTGGTCGTATCCTGAACACATGGGAACTAGCACGTACTAAGAATCCTCTTACGTTCGCACGTAGTGTAGCCTTTCATGCTAAGCTAGGTATCCTTAATCCTGTTCAGTTGTTCCTTCAGGCACAGACACTAACTCATGTTACTAGTCTCGAAGGTCCAGTAAGGGCTGGTAAGTCTATGATTGCTGCTCGTATCAGTGATATGACGGCTATCAATCCTAACAAAGTCATTCATGATGACCTGGCTAAGAAGGCAGCTAGTGTAGGCTGGAAACCCAGGGAGTTCCTGGAAGCTAACGAAGGCTTGGCTAAGTCTGGTTTCGGTAGGGTAGGTGGAGAAGTAGCAGTACTCGATGATCTTCAGGGACCTAACATCTCTGGTGGTGCATTGGATGCTGCTAAGGAATGGTCTACGTTGTTCTTCACTAAGGGTGAACGAGCAGTTCGTAAGACTGCATACTTCGCTGCTTATGATAGGTGGCGTACTGCTAACCCTCGTCTAGCCTTTGACAATGCTGCTCAGGCAGAAGTACTAGCTCGTGCTGATCTTCTGTCAGTGAATATGTCTCGTGCATCTAATGCTTCGTGGCAGACAGGTGTGATCAGTATCCCTACTCAGTTCTTTGCCTATCAGGCTAGGCTCATGGAACAGTTCTGGGGTGCACGACTGTCACCAGCAGAGAAACTCAGGGCCTTCACAGGGTACAGCCTTACGTACGGTGTACCTGTAGGTGGTCTAGGGTTCGCTACTGGTGGTGTAGGTTGGCCTATCCACGAAGAGATCAGTAAGGGATTGCTTGAGAGAGGTATTGATCCTGACCAGAATGCTATTGCTAGTGTTGTAGAGAAGGGATTGATCCAAACTCTATGGCGTGTCATCGGTGAAGAGGATCATAACTTCGCTGAGAGGTACGGCCCTGGTGGTCTGTCCTTCCTTAAGGACCTAGTGAAAGGTGACAAGGGTACGTTCGAGACCCTAGCTGGTGTAGCAGGTAGTGTATGGGGTGATGCTCTTCTTAAGATGAGCCCTATCGCATATGATCTAGTTGCTCTAGCTAGTGATAGTGATGATCATTGGCCTATCGCACAGCAGAACTTTACTGAAGCTATGTCTGTAGTGTCTACATTCAACAATGCTCACAAAGCTTACATCGCTCTTAACTGGGGTAAGTACATCTCCAAGAACGGAGTAGTGATGCAGGACAACGTGAATGGGTGGGATGCTATGTTCACTGCTCTAACTGGTACCATGCCTCAGAGTCACAGTGACTTCTGGTTGATGGTAGAGTTGGAGAGAGAATCTAAAGCAGCTAAGCGTGAGATTAAGAAGCAGGTACTCAAGTGGTATCGCCTCGGTCACAGGGCTGAGACTGTAGAAGAAAGAGATAAGCACTACAACATGGGTAGAACTATCATGTTGGGTGGTGACTTCGATGCGTTCGAGAGACAGGCTCTCACTATGGAGTCTTACGAAGGTCAAGAGTCCGCTATCCTAGACATGGAACGTAGGTTCGCCCTCGATTCCCCTGAGAAATATCAAGCTTACATTAATCGTAGAAACAAGAGAGAACAAGAATGACGCAGTTCAACCCTAAAGGACCTACTACTGAGCAGGCTCAGAACTACCTCGGGTATTCTCAGGGTGCTGTAGCCCCTAAGGCAAGAGAAGCAACAGTAGATCGTAGCTCAGAGGTGGACGTACTCGGTGGTATCGTTCAGGGTATCGGCGATGCTTTCAATCTGGCTGTCACGGCTACTGATCAGGCTACTCAGAGAGACCTGAAGAAGCAGATCACTGATGAAGTAGACGATGTACGTTATGACTTCGGTGTAGACGCAGCTACTATCTTGGATGATAGCAGGCAGTTGGGTAATCCTCAGCCTGTACCACCTGAGGTACGTCAAGCTGCAGATAAACTAGACAGTCTGAAGTCTGCTGTAGCACAGGGTAAGCTTACTACGTCTCACTACTGGGCACGTATCAACAGTGTAGCACGTCAGCTACGCACTAGGTACCCTGCCTATCGTGAGCAGATCGACCAGATGACTAGTCAGCTAGTGGGTACTAACCCTGCTAACGCTCTTCGTTCTGCTTTGCAGAGTGAGGCACAGGCTGCTGCTAATACTGGTGATGGTCTTACTGAGGTACAGAAGTTTGTTAACGCTCAGGTGAAGGCCGGTAACCCTGTTCCCTCTGCATACTGGGTGAACCCAGAAAGTTACGATATCTTTCGGATGCAGAAGGAGACTTATGCTCTCACTAGTAGAGATAACTCCATTGCTGCAGACAAAGCTAACCTTGAGTTGATTGATAAGAAGGATAAAGTCTTCGATCAGGAGAACTTCAGGGTAGCTAATGCTGACATCAACCTGTCCATTCGGGAAATCCTGAATCCTATGGTGTCTTCTATCGGTGGTACATTCGAAGAGCTTTCTAAGAAGGTGATCGCTGGTCAGCAAGGTACTAAGTACAGTGCAGCCGAGAAGGATGAGCTACGTAAGCAGTTCGGTTCTACTAGATCCATTATCATGGCACAGGTAGACTCCAAGCTCGCTGATTATCCTTACCTTAAACCAGAACAGAAGAAGCAGATCAGAAGTGCACAACTAGAACGCTTCAATAACATGGAAGAAGCTCTAGTTAATAAGGACTTCGGTCTACTTCTGGATGATGTGTCTCGTGCTAACCTCGCAGTTAACGAGGCATACGCTGATCTTGTGACCCTAGACGACGTACTCATGGCTAATGCTCTTAACAAAGCACTACCTGAACCTGTCATGCGTGCTTTCTACGGTGATCCTGAGACTCTCACTGAGACTAAGGCAGCAGTAGCCAACATCATGAAGCGTAAGGTCATGGGTAGAGGAGATGCTCTTAAGGATGTAGTCTCAGAGACTAAGAACAGAGCTAAGGGTGCTATCAAAGACGCTGACTACTACGATCACCTCATCGGTAACGTAGCTCGTATGGCTAGTGATGATCGTATTCCTCTGGAACAGTTCCGTAACGTAGCTAAGAGCTTGTACGGTCCTAAGAACCAGGGGTTCCTCGCTCAGATCACCAGTAGTGAACGTCCTGATGTTCTCTTTAGACTGTCTAACCCTGCTGTAGCGAAGCGTATGTACGCTCTACGTGATACTGAACCTCAGTTGTGGGAACAGTACAAGTCTTGGACCTTCGATAGCTCTGCTGCTGTAGCTAAGACGCTAGCAGATAGTGCAAGGGAGATCAGGATTAACCGTAAGTTCCTCGATGTGAACTACGATGAGAAGTCTCGTCGCTTTAGTGTAGTTCCTGTAGATGGTAGAGATAGTATTCGTCTCACTGAAGATCAGAACGATATGGTTAATGCAGGTGAGTACCTTCTTGAAGACAAGGCTACTGCTGAACGTGCTATTGCTAAGCTCAACAAGTTCGTTAGTGCAGTAGATAGTGTCATTCAGACTGAGGGTGATAGTGATGGTAGTAAGCTTCGTCAGTATATCACTAGTTACATGGGCTTTGATCCTGAGGCACAGAAGATAGGACCAGATAGTGAACAACTATTCAAGACTATCAATAGTACCCTATGGGGTAATCCTAACGTAGCACAGAATGGTAGAACACAGTTCCCCGGTCGTATCGGTGGCCTCACTAGAGCACCTCAAGATGCTCCGGACTTCGGACCAGACTTCGGTGATAGTAAACCAGTATGGTACGTAGAGGGACGATACAACGAAGAGACAGGAGAGACTGATCAAGTAGTACGAGTACCTCCTGGAGCTACGTTCTCCTATGCTAACAAGCTAGGTAAGGACGGAAGAGTTAACATGAAACAAATTTCTCGTAAAGAAGGTTCGTATATAGAACTTGAGGAACTACAAGGTCTACGCCAAGACTTCTGGAAAGAAGTTAGGGATGCGAAGACTGAAGAAGAATTCGAGAAGAAGTCTAAGGACTACCTCGAACTAGTCGACTTCATCAATACAGCAGTAGCTAATTCACCTACGGAGCAGGTAGACATTATCTCTCCACCTAGGCCGACACTAGCTACACGACCATAAGCGTTTACGTCTGAAACTAAAAAGCCCCCAAGGAGTAATCCAAGGGGGCTTCTTTTTGTCTAGACTTGTAGTTTATTCTTCAGACCAAGAGATACTCATATGATAGACTTTATCCCACTGATCGTACGTCAGTGTGACACTCTTAAGAACATATCCTTGTTCCTTTACATGATCGTAAAGTCTATTTAGATCAGCGTCAGCTTCTTTAAAAGTATCATAATCACAAGATTTAGAAGTTAGAATTTTTTCATTCATCTTTCAGTTCCTTAGTGTAGTCAATAATCACAGAACTTACAGGTCCTTTGTTAGGCCGATCATCTATGAGGTTATTGTTCTCTAGAGAATCCACAAGGATTGCTAAGCAAGCTATAGCGTGTCCTAGATGAGGTACTCCCGAGTCTTCTGCTATCTCTTCTCCGTCCATCCATTGCATAAGGTGTCTCATACAAGCGTCAATGTAGATAGAAGCAATAACGTCTTTATCTCTCCAGTTATACTGACCGTACTTTTCAGCACCGTTCTGCATAGCTATAGCAGCGTACACAATAGCACTAGGAGGAACCTTAGAGATGCTTGGTTTAGTCTTTCCGTATTTGTCCTTAGGATTTTCCAAGGTTATCTCCTATGAACTTAAGTAAATCAGGGTTCTGTTTGAACATGATGGTCATCTGCTTAGCCAGTACGTCTACTACGTGTTCTTCTTTACTCTTAAGGTACGTCTGTAGGTTGCCTTCAAATATCATAGCATGCAGTAGTTCGTGTAGTAATACTTCTACTACCTGAGACTGCTTAGTCTTAAGGTCATCAGCTATTTCAATAGTGTTATCACTCTTACCGTACAATCCCCATGCAGCTTCACCGTCATGAGCTTTAAGGTCTTTACCCCAAGTAACGGTGATGTCATGTCCACCTACAGTGATCTTATTAGGTAGCTTTGGTTCTTTTAGAAAGTTTATCAACGTTATACTCCATGACATCAGCGAGAGGAATATCATAGTAGTTAGCAATGGCAACTACATTCCAGAGAACATCACCTAGTTCACTCTTGATATCTTCTTTATCTACTGGTTTACCCTTACGATAAATCTTTTCGATGATCTGACAGAGTTCTCCTACCTCAGAGGCAAGAGCAGTAGTATTCCACAGTACACCTGCTTCTCGTGCAGGTTGCCATACCATATCATCTACGAAACTAGAGTAGCTTTCAAGGTAGGTCTTAGCGTCAAAGTCTTCAGTCTTCATTATCAATCCATTCTATAAAATAGCCATGTTACACTAAATCCCACAAGTATAGGAAAGAGTAACATGATGTTTTGTAACACAGCGATAACACAAACAGCTAGTACAGAGGAGACTATGATAGTTTTAGCTACATAATCAAGTATTACTTTATACCCCACATGAGCCTCCGTGGCCCGTAATGTCACAGACGTCGTTAGCTTCCAAGCCCTCTTCGAACTCTTCACCTAGCTTGTCTACAGCTTCGTAGTAATCTACCCTAGTGAGAGGTTGTCCACCACGAGCACCGTCAGGGTAACAAGTAAACCCACGCAAGCGAGAAGCATACTTAGCAAGAGTCTTCGCAAACTCAGTAGGCTTAACCAATGGGTCCTTAGGGTTGAACGCAGGCAGATTAATTGTACTAGAAATAGACATATCAACATAGTCTTGAACATCAGCTTGGAACTTAATCCTTCGTTCGTAGTCTGCTGCCAAGTCTACAGCACTTTCGATCTTGTCAGGTTTAACATCGTACTTCTCAATCAACTCTTGAGCCAAATGATCCACGGCGTATTGGTACTTCCAACGTGTACCGTTACTAAGGTATCGTCTCTTGTACGCCACTGCGTATACTGGTTCAATACCTGTCGTAGTACCGGCGAGCATCCCGATAGTACCAGTAGGAGCAATAGCTCTGTTGGCAACTGGCGTAGAGATACCAAGGCTCTCGGAGTATTGTTTACTAACGTCATCACTTACACCTTCGTACACAGCCAACCACTGATGAAGTTCAGGAGTTACGTTATACACTTGCTTACGTTTAATGAGCCACTCGTGCACACCCATGATACCTGCACCTAGACGTCGGTTCTTCTCACGTACCATAGCGATCTTCTCATAAGGAAGCTCAGCACGTAGGGTACCACACATGAGGAACATAGTAGCTAGTCGTGTTACTTCTGCAAGCTCTTCGATGTCTTCAATACGAGAGAAGTTAATCGAACCTAGGTTACATACGTCACTATCATCTTCACTAGTCACCTCAGTACAGGCGTTACGAAGGGTCTCATTCTCCTTATCGAAGAAGTTGAAGGAGAACCCAGGCTCACCAGTACGTAGTGCTTGCTCACAGTTCTTAAGGAAGACCTCACCTACTGCACCACCAGTCTTGTAGTAGTTGAGCAACCATGAAGTATCATAGTTAACAGAGATGTTAGTCATGTCCAGAGGAGCAGGGAAGTTAAAGTCCTGTTCCTTGATGTCAGCTAGGCTAGCCCCGGTGTTACCCACAGGCATGTTGTGCCAGTCCTTAGCCTTAAGGAACTCATGCACATCACCGTGCTCCCAGTTCAAGCTAGCGTAGATAGCAGACCTACGTGATCCACCCTGCATGACGTTACGACCGATCTCATTGATCATGTACATCTTGGGCAGGGGTCCACTAGCAACACCGCCAGTACGCCGTATAGCAGAACCAGCAGGGCGATAGACCGAATAGTCATTACCGATACCACCTCCAGTCATAAGGGCACGCTCAGCCTTCCAGCTAAGATCAGCCCAGTCTTCTCTCGTGTCCTCTTCACTGCGAAGAAGATAACAGTTGTTGAAGAACTTGTTGTCCCTACCTGCATAGTAAAGATAACGACCACCAGGAATGAACTTCATTTCACTGATGTACTTCTTAAGTTGATCCTTGTCTTCCTTGTCCATCCAGGCGTCAAGACACACGTCATCTACTAGCGTGTCAGCTAGATCAGCCCAGGTTTCACAACCTTCATGCCGATACTTGTTGATGAAGATAGTTTCAGCTAGCTTAGAACGGAAGGGGCCGAGCTTAGATACAAATTCAGTCATTGTTATTTAGTCACCAGTACCATAAGAATTGTAAAGAATGAGAGAGTAGACATAACACAAGCGCCTAGTGTGGCAATAGCCAAGGTCACTGTACTGTTAGCTACCTTCTCCTTATTAGTTTCAGTCTCAAGTTCAATAGTCTTGAGAGCTTTAAGTTTGTCAGTAAGATTACTCATAATCTTCTTCCTTGTCATTGTATCGTTCGAGGAATGGGGGTACCTCTATTAATCCATGGTCAATGAGAAATGTAAGGGCTTCAAGCTCAGTCATGTTGCTCATCTCCAGGATTTCTTCAAGAGTAAAAGCTTCCAGCATTGCCTCTGCATTGTCCTCATTGATAAACATCATCCATATTCTTTTCTTAGTGAGTCGATAGAGATAGTACGTAGGTCGTACACTCCATCATCTACGTTATTCTTGATTACTACACCACGCCACCACAGTTTGTTAACTTCACCAGCCCACTTACTATCATAGTCTTGGTAGCAACCAACTACTAGTCCGTTAATTCTGTCTCCACCTTCAGTAGTACGAAGGGAGTGATCGAACAAGTGAGTGTGTGCCTGTGTACATGATGCGAACTTCTTAGTCAACAGTGTGTAAGCTTGATGTTCTCCGCTTATGGGCCTTCCCATAACACCTGAAACAAAATAGTGAGCATAATACACACCGTTAGAATTGTAAACACCCGGTGTTCCTCCGTTGTATCTGACTACCTCATCATAGTAATCTTCGAGGCAGAGATCATCAAAGGAAATAGTACCAGTCAACTCAGGTGAGGCGTCAAGTGCTTTTTCAATTCTATTCTCGTGGTTACCCTCAAGGAATACACGCTTGGGTAGTTTCTTTTTTCTTTTCTTGACTTCGTGCCATACCTTGTCTTGAAAGTCTAGGTGTGAGTCGATGTCTGCTTTGTAACTCCGACCGAAGAAAGCTCTCTTACCTCTGTCATAGGTGCAGAGAGAAGGCATGTCAGCACTGTCACCCATATGGATAACTTCGTCTGGCTTCTCATCTGCAATGAGCTTTCCTAACCACGTAGCCCTATCATTATGGTGACCTGGGATAGCGTGAGAGTCGGGAATGATTAGTACCTTAGTCATTAGTTTCCGTACTTGTATTCTTTAGTATCTTCAATCCCTACCTGCAGTACCTTGATAAGGTCTTGTGCCTGTGAGATAGTGAGTTGGGTAGAGAACGAAACACTATCAACTTCGATAGTAAGGTCGAACTCTTCTTCTGCAAAGACTTCTGTTGAGAAGAACATTCCTGCTTCAGAAAGCAAATCTTGTTTAGTCATCGTTACCAATCTTCCTATAGTAATCTTCTAAAACTTTTCCCAAGTCATCGTATAAATTTCTAGCTTCGTCGATAGTAATTTCAGTTTCGTACTCACAAGGTTTATTATAAGTGTTTACACCGACGGTATGTTTAGCCCCAAGATGAGGGGGTTCGAAAAGGAAAACTTTAATTGTTGTCATCGTAACCATTCCCTTGGTATGTGTCCTACAGCACACTTAAATCCGTACTTGTGTGCCCAGTCTACGTTAGTCATCTTCAATCGAGAGCTTAGCTTACTCTCTTTAGCAAAGACGATACGGATATCAGCAGTAGGATTAGACCTCTTAACTGCTATCATTTTAGCTCTATCCTCAGGCCGAAGGTATCCTTTGACTTCAATGTACATGATTGGTCTATTAGGTAGACGGACGATGAAATCAGGAATATACCTGCGGATAGGAGAAGGAAGTACGTAAGGTAGTTTTTCAGTTTCGTATTCAATTACTACGTCCTTCTTTCTCTTCGTCTTCTTCAAGAGGTCTTCCCACATCTTTACTTCTAGTGTGTTTCGAACCCCGTACTTGTACGTCTTTTGCTTGGACGTTTTCTTTTTCTTGTACGTCATTAGTAGTGTCGTCGTCTTTCTTGAATAGGTCTAGTTGTTTGTATAAAAACGAACTGTGTTTCATTTCAATTCCATTACGTCTGGTTCACGCACCACTTTAGTTAGATGTCTAGGTGCTCCTGAGTACAGGAATGTACGTAGCCCTGGCCAGCATTTCTTCTTGAATGCACAGTAGCTACAGTTAACACCTAGCTTCATGTTACCGCTCTTACCGTCAGGCACAGCAGGGAAACAGCGTGCTGGAGGCTCCTTACTAGAGAGCATCTCCTGCTTCTTCTCTGCAATCTCTTCGTAGTTAACTAGCTTCTTCGGGTGTACGTCCAAATGAAGCCCACCAACCTCCTTGTTAACTACTAGAAATGCTGCTGCATCCTTGTGCTGCACCTTCTCATCCTGTTGAGAACCTTCTAGGTACAGGTTAAGCTGGTCGATATAACCGAACGGGTCATCCTCAGTTAGCTTACCTGATTTGAATTTGAAGAATGATCTAGAGCTTGCAGATTTGACATCCACTAGGAAGCCATCAATGACGACGTCCCTGTGACCAGTAACACCAGCTACTTCTAGCGTGTCCTGCTTGCCCTCAACAGTATGCTTACCGGTTTGCTCGGCAAGAAATATGACAACCTCTTCGGCAATGTCACCGAGTAGAAAGGTCATCCTTGTTTGTGGTCGTAATGGTTCACCATCTTTAGGAGTATTGATAGAGTACCATAGCTGCCTGTCTGGTTTGCCTAGGTTAGACATAGACAGGTAAGGTTTACGATTAGGTGTAGCCAATCTCGTCTTCATGAGGTCAGCCATACGCTTACCGAACTCCTCACAATCCTGATCACTTACCTCCTTACCCTGGTCGAGTAGGATGTAGATGTCTTCGATTAGTTTGTGGATATTGCTAGCCATGATACTCTATCTCTTCTCTTAGAATGGTGCGTCGATACCTTCAGAGTGTACTTCTACACCCTCATAAGGTACGAGCTTGTCGATGCGTACTGCCTCAAGGCGTGAGCCCTTGCCCTTCACTGTGTCATACACAGATACCTTGACAGTTACTTCACTACCATTACCGATGAGACCTTCGTATTCATTACCGTCTTCATCGAGGAGTTCAGGAGGACCGAACTTCTTAAGCTCATCCTTAACGAGCTTCTGTGCAGGACGACGGAAGGTGACGAACTTACCGTCTTCATCTTCTCGTACCTTGTTCTGCATCTCTGACTGTGCATAGCGATCCCATGAGGGGTTATCCATGTACAGGTTAACTTCGAAGTTACCGAACTTAGGGTCGGGCTTCTCTACTTTGCACCACTTAGCGGTGCCACTGAAATACCATACGTTAGTAGCCATGTGTACTAATGTCCTTAGTTGATTGTAGGTTCTTTTTTGTCAGACTCTTCGAGTTCAGCAGAGACTTCCTCATATTCAGCGAGGGCTGACTCGATCTCTTGCATCTGCTTAGCGATATCCTCAGGAACCACGATGTCCCTAACGTCTACGATGTTGACGATCTCAACTTCCTTAACGTGCTTGAGCATTTCAAGAGCCAGTTCCTTAGCGTGCTCAGGGTCACGAGCAATCACACGAGCATTACCCTGCTCAGGACTAAGGAAGGTTACAGTCACACTGTATACGTTGTGTGGGTCGTTTACTTCTTCTACTTTGTTTGTTTCTTCAGTCATAATAATCTTTCTTGTCAGGTTAAATAAGATAGAGAGAGCGGCGCGCATAACTACATAAGGAGGAACTCTCTCTACCTTATACTATATGGTACCATGATTATGTACCAATGTCAAGTAGTTTATTTAAGAAACGCCTAACTTCGTAAGAACTTTCTTGGATAGCCTTGTCAGTCAGATACGTAGCCCTTTTAGTACCATCATGATGATCGTACGTTAGTTTGTACCTTCTCTTCAAGGGGCAATAAGATAGTTTCATTTGTTAAACTCGTTAATCTTGTTAAACTTGTTAAACTTTGTTAGACTTCTTAGTGTGTCTCATACCACGTATGACCGATATCATAACTACCAGCCATAGGGCAATTGAGATTGAAATGTTCACCAGCCGTCTTGATGGCCCATGATTGTACTTGTCCGACATACTCTGCATCCTTAGGGTTCACTAGTGTTTGCCATTCATCATGAACAAAGTTAACTAACTCGAAGTAGATACCCTCTTGCTTAAGTCTATCGTACCAGAGTTGAAGAGCGTGCTTCATGATACATGCTTCTCCATTCTGTAGGTACCCAGCTAGCATATGGTGTTCACTATCACAGGCTACTAACCTACCGTCGAAACCTTTGAAGTAACCACGGTCAGCATCTTTAGGGATTGCCTTAGCCTTCAGTTCTTCGAGACCTGGGTACGCCTCAATGAAGTTGGTGACTGCTTCTTGAGCAAGCTTGGAGGTAGTCCCCAAGATTTCAGCAACCTTAGCGATGCCTGCTCCCAATAGGAATGCATAGATGAAAGTCTTTGCATTGTCTCTAGACTTACAGATTTCTCCGAGTGCCTGCTTATTGAGCGAGTGACAGTCCGTTGCATCTTCTTTCTTTCCTTCGGTTACAGCTTTGATGAACAGTGGATCGTTAATGTAGTGGGCGAAAATTCGTAGCTGAATCCCTTCTGCGTCAGTACCCACAAGAACCTTGCTAGGAAGTGCCATCCATAGTGATCGCATACGCTTTCCCAAGTCTTTAACGATGTTCGCAAGGTAAGGCTGTTGGTACTTGAGACTCTTCTCAGCCGCAATGTTTCCCATATTTGGTCGAACATGGGACATCCGATGCGTCCACGTTCCGATATGATTGTACCCACCGTGGACTCTGCCTGTTGCAGGGTTATAGGCAGCGAACCATTCTTCGATGGTAGACCTACGGCTGTCATAGATGATCCTTTCTACTAGCTTCTTCGCTCCATTAGGAGCACTGTCTGGAAGCGTGGCTAGATTAACTTCGTTCACCTTCCATCCGTACTCTTTGAAGTAAGGTAGTCTTTCTTTATCCTTGGTCTTGATGGCTTCAAGATGTCCCTTAGTTTTATCTATGGGTTTCCATCCTGCTTCGTTCAGCCTCTCAACCATTTGCTTAGGGCTTGACGGATTGAAGGGGACCCACTCAATTCTTGATAGAGGGGCGTCTTCTGTGAAGCAGGTAAGGTCTTCTCCCCACCACTTGAGGTTAGTTCTCGCGAGGCTTCCTGATTTAGTGAGGCGCGGTACAATCTCATTAACCAGTTTGGCCTTCGCCGGAAAGTCTTTCTGTATTTCATCATCCAACTCCTTAATCTTTGTAGTGATCTCATTGTACAGAGACACTGCTTCTTCGTAGTTGAAAGGGAAACCATTGGTCGACATCTCCATACCCATACGAGTAATGAAGTGTTCGTTAGCTATGGCTTCATCAAATGCATGGTCTTCCCTGTCTATTAACTTAGTACGTAAGTAATCGTATAGCTTGAGGTTAGTCTCAACGTCTTGGATACAGTACGTCAGCATTTCCTGTGAGTACTTAGACCAATCGTTGAACTTTATCTTCGGGGCTTTGAGCCGTTGGCCCCAGCTATCCAGAGAATGACCACCATCCAACTTAAAATGAAAGAGCCTAGACAATACCAGAGTATCGGTGACTGCTTCCAGATCAATTGTACCTGCTCCGACAAGAGTGTTGATGACAGGGGCGTCAAACTGTAGGAAATTATGGCCGATCCAATGATCAACGCGGTTAGCAAAATCTTTGAAATCATTCTTCACTCCATCGGGATCGAACGTATAGACGACACCAGAGTCAATGTCTTTACATACTATACAGTGAATAACCGTAGGGTTATGCAATGCATTTGTCTCTATGTCAGCTACTACTTTCACTTACTGTTCTTCCACCATCTTCACAACTTGTGGTTTGTGGTTAGGACGTGATGGATTGTAATAATTTTTAGATATTGCAACTGCATCCTCTTTATTTTTGAAACCTTCGTAGAATCCGAAGTCATCATACAATGCCCAGATAACTTTAGGTTCAGCAGGGATATTAGAAGTCGTTGACTTTGAAGGGTTCTCCGTCATGTAAGTCTTCCTCTGTTAGTTCTCTGATTGTGAATGAAGTAGGATCGAACCACAATGTACCAGCAGGACCACTCTTAGATGCGAAGCGGTTACCTTGTACTGTCATACGTGTCTTGTTCCTACCTTCGATAGTGTCAGCCTCGATGTTTCTTTCGAGGTTAATGATTAGTGAAGCTACCTTGGGTATGTTACGGCTACCTCTTGTATCGCCATTATCGTTGACGTGAGAGATCATGAACAAACAGAAGTCAAGTTCAACAGTCATCATCGCTAGACGAGTACTGATGTAGTCCAATTTCCTGCGTTCATCATCGTTCTCGAAGCCAGTAACAAGCATAGTGATGTGGTCAAGGAAGATGAACTTGCACTTGCATACCTTTACTAGATACCGTATGACATCAAGGATGGTATCTGGATCATCACTACCGAAGTGTGAGTAGAAGTACATTCGGTTCTCTCTCCCAGTAGCATCTCGGAATGCCTGCTTCTGATCCTGGCTAGACAGGCCACAATCAGGTAGGTGTGCAGGCTTCTTCAATTGGTAAGAGACAACGCCTTGTACTGTTCTCTTCTCTTCTTCCTCAAGGTGGATGACGCCTAGGTTTTCATTCGTGGTTTGAAGCAGGTGATACTCAAGAGCACGGAAGACCTCAGTCTTTCCTATCTTCTCTTTAGCTTTAAACAACACAACTTCACCGGTCCTGATACCGTATGTCATATCTTGGAGAGTATGGAAAGGATATGTAGCCACACCCGATTCCTTTTCCTTGTCCAAGATGGCGTCAACTTCGTCAAAGCTACTAACAATACCTTTAGGCATAAACCTCTTCGAGTTATACCAAGTACCAACAAATGACTTCGAGTCCTTGTTCATCAAGTAATCGTTAGCATCTTTGTATTTGTCCATCTTAACAACGTACACTTTGTTAGGATCGAACAGTCCTGCTACCTGCTTCATCGCCTTCTGTCCTGGGATATCATTGTCGAAGCACAGGTAAATCTTCTCGAATGAATTGATGTAGTCGTAAGCAGCTTCACAGTCAGTGCGTGCTGAACTAGACGACGTAACACTTACAGAAGGGTACTTGCTACCGAGCATCTCATAGACAGCGTGAGCATCTTCCTCACCCTCGGTAATTGTTATGGCCATAGCTTGACCTGAATTAAACTTGTCCATCCCATAGAGGGGAAGGGCCTGATTGAAGTCACCAGTACAATGGAACTTTTTCTCTGCTAGATTACGTACCTTCGATCCCTTAGGACCGTAAGGGTACTCTCTATCGACAGGAACACCATCGTCTGTGATCTTAGTCTTGGAACCATAGAACCTATAGGTATCCTTAGAGATACCTCTATCTCCTATGTATTGATAACTAAAGTTATTCAAGTCTTCTTCCTTAAGGTTATTACTATTAGGATTACCACTATAGTTATTACTATCAGTAGCAGAGAAGGGAAGCTTAGGAGATACATATGTATTCCTTAAGGTATTACTTATAGTATTAGTATAACATGGAATTAATCCATTGTCAACCCCTTGCTCTAACTTTTCTTTAGAGTAGTAGGATTGACATGAGAAACAGTAGCCATGTCCATCACTATAGACTACAAGATTGTCGTTACTCCTATCTCTTCCTTCGTCCTTGCACTTAGGGCATCCTATCTTTGCGATTGCTTTTGTCATCTTCCTCGTCTATCCCGAACTCTGAGAGGGCGTCCATTATAGAACCTTCACACTCAGAGCAGATATATTCTTTCGTCTTGTCCACAAACCTTACTTGTCTATGGGGTTCCTCGTCTACCGTATCACAGTAGTCACATATAAAACATCTAGCCATATCTTTCTCTCATCTAGAAGGTACGCCAGAGGGCCATAGAGGGGTGCTACAGGCGTTTCTAGCACCCCCCTGGTAGGGTAGTAGCCATCAAGGAAGCAACCGCTCCACGAGCTTCTGTATAGCTTCCTTGTATTTACCTACCGTAGCTCCCTCAATTCCTGGTGCCGTGTTAACTTCAAGAACAAGGTAAGTGTCCCTCTTCTTATTGTATATCACATCCACACCACCGAAGTCAAGGCCTAAGATGTCACATACTTCAACTGCGATATCCTTGAGACGTTCAGGTACTTCAAGGTTACCACGAGCAAAGATAAATCCGTTGTCGTGGTTTCTGATCTGCCAGTTAACTGCGTCATCCTCTACTGCGAGCTTACGTGCTTTACGCTGGACGTCAATTGCTTGACCACCCACCACATGCACTCGGTACTCTTCAGTCTTAGGTACGTACTTCGTATAGAGGGGTGCATCCTTAAGCTCGTCTTCAGGTTTGCAGATTGACAAGCCGTCACCGCTATTCCCTGTGAGCTTCTCACGGACGCAGACATCGAACCCTTCCTTCAACCAAGCCAGAGCCACATGCTTGTCCTCGGCCCATGGTGGAATGATGTCCTCCCTGCCCGCCTCTTTCATACAACGAAAGAAGGTGAGCTTGTTGCAAGCATCACTAACCAAGTCAGGGTCATTGATGATCTTGCTTCGTTGTACTTCATGAGGTACGGTGGAGGCACCCCAGTTCAGTACGATCTTGTTACCACCACCCTTGAACTTAGAGTTGCGGTGCTTGATACGCTTGAAACCCAGGGCTTCAGCGATTGCCTTGGCGCTCTCGCTACCAAACTTGTAAGAGAATACGAACATTATCTTTCCTTTATTCAAAAATCATCAGGTACTTGAGCAACTTGTTCGAAGACGAACCTTGGTTGTGCTTGCCTTACAACAGCACCGGGTTCAACATTAAACCCAAGGTCATTAGGAATATTATCCTTACCCCTAGTGATCTTGTTGATGTTCGACTGATAGATGTCCCAGTCAACTTCGTAAGGGAAGTTAACCACGAGGTCACAACTATCGTCGACGATCTCTACCCATTCAGGTACAGTCTCGATGAACTTCATGAAGTCATCAGGCATGAGCTTCTTCACCCAGTCCTTAGTACCCTCGACCCAGAAGGTATCGAAGACATCAATAGGACTGTCGAACAATTCAACAGCCTTGCTCTTCACATGGTGGAGCATGTTCATCCACATGATGATGGCTTCTGGATTGTTAGTACCACGCATGAGCCTGTTCTCAAGAGTACCGAACTTGAGGATGTTAGCGAGGTTAAGACCACAGTACTTAGAGTTCTCAGCACCGAAGTAAGAGAAGGCTTTGTGGTGGTTCTTAGCAGACACATCAGATGATGCGAGCTTGATGATGTTCGAAGCATCGGAGGCACGAAGACAGAAGAGATTACCCTTCCGATCCACCCCTGCATACTCAGAGATCAGGTCTTCTAGCAACCACATACAAGTAATGATCGCCCAGATTTTCTTGGGTGAGTACTCTTGTACGTTCATGTGTACGTGGACACTAGTACGACGTGACTCGATAGGTCCGTGCTTCTCGATGCACGCAGTCATGTCTTTGATCTTGGCCTTCGCAACGTCGATGTTGAATGCCTTGGTCATGACGAACTCGATACCGTTGTTGCGAAGAGAACCCTCACGTACTGGCTTCCATCCGCAAGGAATGTTAGCGTCGTACATAGCAGTCTTAGTCTCTACCTCAATCTCAACACCGACATCACCCTTGACAGGTTCCTTCTTACCCAAGATTTGGTACAGTTTGACATCATCAGTCATGTCTTATCTCCTTTGAACAGACCTGATTTCTCCATGATCCTATTGTAGAACGAAGCCATCGGGCTTTCATTCACGATGAACGTGGGTACAGTGCGGTCCTTGTAGTCGTAACACATAGCGATACGCTTACCACGGTACTCAAGTTCGAGGCAACCTTTACCAAGGAAGATGGCGAACGATCTGCTGATCGCAACACCATTGTACCCACCTTTGATAATCTTCTTGATGGCTCTGAGATAGGTAGGGTACTCACCGACGATCATGTTGTGCATAGAGCCGGACAAGAACATCTGATTAGAGATACGACCGTTGTTGTAGTAGATGTTCCCCTTAGACAACCCTTGCTTCTGAGACCGGATAGGGGCACGAGTCATGAACCCACAGTTCTTATTGCTCTGAATGTACCCAACCTTGGGAGAAGAGTAGTCAAATTTTTTGTCAGAAATTTTGATACCCTTTTTGATGCTTCCATCCTTCAGGAAGGTGACGTCAATAGTATCATCGTCAAGGTATGCGTTAGTGTATACACATACTGCGTCGCCATCGTAACGACAGAGTGTCTCGTTCAAACGCATACCGATGTCGTGCCTGTCTCCGATCTTCTCGGCCATGTTACTTCTCCATCCAGTTCGAGGGTAGTTCAACGTCGTACTTACTCAGAGTAGAGTTCTTCAGACACCTGTTCACATCAGAAGTTCTCTTCTCCTTGGTGACGTTATAGTTGTTCAGACCGTACAGAAGGTACGCTTCGTAGTACGTATGGGACTCCCCATATTTACCTTCCTTCAAGTCCTTCACCAAGGCGTCACAGATTTTGAAGAGCCAAGGCCAGAGCTTCGGGTACTGCAACCAAGCGTTGCTCAGAGTTCGGTACTCAACACCGTAAGGCTTGAAGCGAATAGCCCCACGCTTACCGTAGACAGTGCGTCTGTCATTCGGTTCCTCCCAGAGGTGAGAGACAGGGTAGAGAAGCTGATCGAGCTTGCGTCCTACCAACATAGCATCCCATTGGTGAGCCGGGTCATCCACGTCAGCACCGTTAGTCCATCCGATGTGAAGATGACCACCACCGACACGCATGTTCTTGTTGGTAGCTTCCTTCACGTCGGCTATGACGTTCAGTTTCTCATTGATAGAGTCGAAGTCAGGATCGCAGCCGAGTTCCTTGGAGAACTCAGGGAGTCCGTCGAAGTAATCCTTGCGATAGTACACACAAGGGGAGAACTCGAACTCAAGATTGCCAGCCAACATACGACGTACCTGATTGAGTACGATACGAATGTTACGGGCGAACTGCTCAGGTGACGAGGCAGGATTGATGTTGAACTCGACAGCGGTACCGTCTGCCTGCAACGCCCCACACCGTAGCTTGTACGGATGTTTCTTGTTGCCCGGTACTTTGTCATGAGCACTGATATTCATCTTCTTCTTCTTATCGAAGAGGAAGAACTCAGGGTCAGCACCTACAGTTATCTCAGCCATGGTGGTACATCCTTTCTCTTAGTAGCATTCGCTGGGTACGAACTTTTTGTTGGAACCAAAAAATTCCATAACGTTCGGATCGTCGAAGTGTTCTTCGCAGAGGTAGTGGTCTTGTCCGTGCCAGAACGCTTGATCGAAGGGACCGGACTTGTGCCCACAGTAGGTGCACCCAGTGTTGAGCCTTCGCTTTGCCTCAGGCATTGAGATGAATGATTCTTCCCATCCTTTGTAGTAAAAGATGTTGAGACTTTCGTCTCCCTCCTTTACTTTCTTGTTGGCCTCTTCCCTCTTGCGTCGTAGCTCTTCCTTCTTGCGAGCAAGTAGTTCACCCGCTGTCTCCTTAGTACCACAGTCCTTATGATCATGGGCACAAACGATCTGCTTGTGAGGGCCGACGACCTTCAGTGGTGGTACGTGTACCTTGAGTTCCTCTTCCTTCTTCTTGAAGTCAGGGAGGTACCCAGTGTAGGCAGGTTTCTTGACTGGTCGAGTTCTCCACTTGGATTCTTCCAGGTCGAGAGTCAGTACTTGGTCAGTGTCCAGCAACTTCGGAGGTTCGAAGCTAATCATAGTGTGGTTGTTCACGAGGGTGAGCATTGAGTACTCACTCGCCCATACCAGATGCCTCTTGCACTTGGAGTACATGAAGTACAAGGTACGTTCCTTGTTGCGAGCGAAAGTGATGGTGTTGTCGCGCTCATCATAGAACACGATAGCATACGCACCAGTGTACCCGACCTTGTTGATCGCTGCATCGACGCCATCTTCTGCAATGTGACGATAGAAGATAGCTGAGTCAGTCGTGTTGTTGTCGGTGGCTTCCTTCTTGAAGGTATTGATAGTACCGTTGTGAACACCGATGATAGGGCCGACCTGGATAGGATGGCTGTTATCATAGTTCACATTACCGATGGTAGCCCAACGACAATGACCGATCAGAGCAGCGACATCGTTACCCTGGATCATAGACCTAGTAGCAGGGTTCTGAAAGAAGGAGATAGGATTAATTACCTCCTTGCGAGATGCCGTACGGAAGGGAGGAAGGAACTTCTTCTTCTTCTTCTTTGCTTTCACTTCTTTGATTGCGATCAGACCAGTGCTGTCGATACCACGTAGGGAAGATACGAACCCTAGCTTCTCGACAACTTTGATCAGATCACCAGACATAGCGGAGGTACTGTACCCTCCAAACAAACCACACATAGTTAGTTCCTCTTAGTTGACGACTACCTCAGAAGATAGCACGGTTTCACGAAGCATCCTGAAGAAAGACTTGCGAAGAGCAGAACCTTCAGACGTGTACTCAGGATGTGGTTGGAAGCACAGTGAGTTCGTGTTGTGATAGAACAGAACCTCAGTGTCTTCACCTTGGTTGTTCTCGATAGCCACGATCTCATTGAGTTCACCCTCATAGCGTGAGGACTCAGAAGCATACGCCATACAGATAGCATCGCTTCCAGGTACCATCATCTGATGGTGAGTAGACGTAGCAGGTACGACTTCACCTGTGTCAACGCAGATGATAGGATGGGTACCAGAGATAGCATGGTTGTCGACATGCTGCCACATAGCACCACCACTCATGACGTTGAGGAACTGTCCTCCACGACAGATACCAACCTTCGGGAAGTCAGTGGAGAACATACGCATGAGCGCAATCTCCTGCTTGTCACGGTGGATACTGAACCTCGTGAGAGGATGAGCTTCCTTACCGTACAGGAAAGGGGTGACATCGGAACCACCAGTGAACAGAAGAAGTGCGATGTCTCTCTTGTCTGTGAGGGAGTGAGTAACCTCGAAGCCTTCAGCCTCGAACATTTCTTTCATCCCTCTGTCACAATAGTTCTTCAGTGTGAACACCTTCATCTTCTTAGGCATAGACTAGTCCTCCTGTTGTTCCTTTGAGAACCGGTGGATCAAAGTTGTTAGCCTCGATGAGGTATGCGTCTACCGGTTCTTCCTGCTCCTTCTTCGCAGTCTTCAGGTACTTGGCGAGACCATCGTATGCCTTGTCGATAGAAATACGAATGTCGTTGTTTTGGTACCTGTACTGATGTATCTCGTACACCTTACGAGCTTTGCTGAAGAAGTACTTCGGGCGTTCAACATCCTGTTTCTGCCCAGTCAAGAAGTCGTAGTTGAGGAGAATACCCCACATAACGTTGCACGCCCTATAAGAAGCACCATCACGTAGGGTTTCTTTTCTGACAGTAGGATCACCATTGCACAGAGAAACAGGGTCTACCCACGTATCAAACGGGAAGTGGCCCGGTGCACCTGTCTTCTTCAGTGTACCACCAGATTCATAGAACTGAGAGGCGAAGAACAGGTGCCATGATAGAGGAACATCAGGCTTCTTTTCCTTGAGTCGAAGGTACGTAAGGAACTTACCCTCGTACTCGTAAGGTATCCTCGTAGCAATGAGGAAGTTCACGAGTGCTTGGGATGACTTGTTCATGACATCTTCTACCTTGATGATGCATGACTTACCATGATCCTTATCTTCAGGTGCAAAGATTTCGATGTCACCGATGTACTTCGCCCATGGAGAGTCATCACCACAGATGAACTGAAGGAACTCAACGAGTTGTTCTCCTTCTTTCTTTGTGTTACCTCCTGCCTTGACCAGTGAATACAGATTGACATACTCACTGTTCACATTCACAAAATCCATGTCTGCATAACATGGACGACCGTACTTTTTGGTGGAGATGTACTCCTTACCATCCACCACACACGAGTAGAACCAACTGTTCAGACCAGCATTCGCACGCATTACCTGTGCTGCTTTTGTTAGGTCAGACAGTGGCCGCAATCTTACCGCCATAGTATTCTCCCTTACTAATCAAGAGGTTACGATTACTTCAGGTGATACGGAAGAACTTCTTGACACGAGTCCAGAAGGGGGACTTGCGACGACCGATGCGAAGAATCTTATCTTCGGCAGAGACAGTGACGTACCCATTGGCACCGTTGAATGCCGTTGTCTTCTCAGCGATGAAGCCGAAGGCACGGATGTCGGATGATCCATTGAGACGATGATTGACGACGTTGTTTGCAGTAACGAGGCAGTCGACCTCGATGCGGATGATGTCGCCGGGCTTGCAGTCACGAACGAGAACTTTCTTAGACATGATAATTTACCTTTCAGGTTTGGGTTGGTTGGTTTAGTCTTCGTCGTCATACGAGTAGAACGAAGGATCAGTGTTGATGTTCTTCCAACCTTCATAAGTAGGAAGTTCAACAAGACACAAGTCATCGTGGTTGACCCAAGCAATACCTTCTGCATCTTTCTTGATAGAGTACTTGTGAAGACCACGATGATTGAATGCCACTTCTTTGATATAGTACTTTCCATTATTGAAAAGAACTAAAGAAGCGATGGGATGGGGTAGTCTGATGATATCAGAAGGATTCATTGTCATCCTCCATCATGTAGGTGAGCAGCACGAGACATGCCGCCACATAAAAACCTATGACGTAGATCATGTTGGTTTCTCCTATTTTACCTTCACATAGTTTTTGTCGACGAACTTTTCAATGACAATGAAAGGTGCGTGTGTGTCAGTGTTGTACCTTAGAACATAGAAGTAAGTACCCAAGGCTTTGATAGGTTCACTAACAATAGAAAGAACGGAGGCATCAGGACCGTATGAATAATGTTCTGAAGTATCAGAACCACAACGATCAGCTAGTACGTCACCGATCTTGAACTTCGGAGGTTCAGTGTACAGTTCGAGAGAGGTCTTAGGTCGGCACATGTACTTGACCCCATTGTGACTCTCCCAACTGTAGTCAATACCATCCATAGCTTTTCTCGATAGCACACACATCACATCTTCAATGATGTGTTCAACCTTATACTTGAAGTCACTGCCGTTTTTCTTGAAGACAACAGTGTCCCCTACTTTGATTTCTTTAGACATTCCATTTCCTTTCCCTTCTTGATACCTGCGATGTAAGCACCATACAGGGCATCTTCTAATAGTTTGACAGCAGCCTGTCTAGCAGACAATCCCCAGCCTGTCAAGCTAGCCACGTCATCGGCAAGGTTCTTGGCTTGCTTCTCAAAGTCCATATAGTTACTCCCAGTCTTCGTCGTGTCCTGTGTTAGGAACGAGCATGTCAGACAGAGAAGTGAGATCGAACTCGTCGAACTCTTTCTCGATGATAGACGTAGCCTTCCACACACTGACAGTGTTGTTCAGTTCAGGGAAGTAAGTGACGCATACTTTGTCCATGATAGGTACTCCTTGTTAAATCCAGGGTGGTTCAGAAGGCGTGTTCGAGGTAGCGCTCCTGTACTTGGAACGGTCCTTCGTCCAAGGCATAGATGTACGTGTTGAGTTCTTCACACCAGATATAGTCGGTGACTTCCTGCAATGGCATGAGATCGCAGAAGAAACTTGCATCGTACACTAGATCACCGACTACGAACAGTGGTTCGCGTGTTACCTTCGTCATGTTAGTCATTCCTTTTCACAGGTATGGAAGAACTGATGCTCTCTCTTGTACTCGAACTCATAGACCTTGCATCCATGAGCCTCGAACAAAAGGATCGGATAGACAGAGCGCTTGCTCTCAACGTTCATGTCATGCGTCACGATGAGAGCGAAGACAGAGCACAGAGCTACGATCATGGTGGAGAAGAAGATAACTTCCCCGCCCCACATCTTAAAGAATTGGAACATGGATCACCTTCCGATCATGGCTGTGCGATGGGCGTCGCAGTTCTTCACCTTCATGAAGACACGAAAGGCACGGTGCGCTTCTTTGTACTGCTTTTTCGGCGACGTAACGAGAACACCTTTGATGTTCCGATGGTTCGTCTTCGTGGTAGAGAAGGGGCGGATAACTTCCTGCAATTCAGCGAGCTTAATCCACATGGTCGTGGTCCTTTCATGGTTTGAATGATGGAGTGTGTAAAATTAAGGGGTAGGAGCAGACACACTGCCACCCCTACCCCTAGCGAGCATTCGCCCGCACTTCACAAGCAAGTGCAGATATATCTCGTACTTGGTGGTACCCGTAGTTACCTAGGGGCATTGCACTCCGACGAGCCCTCACTACAGTGATTGCTTGCGTTGTTCTTGTTAGACTCTCAAGCCCTTGGATCCGTTAGTAATCCAGTAAAGCAAGGCTTGCTTTCTGTTCCAATCGTGTTCCCTTGCCTTCTGAATGGATTGATTAAGACGAAGAGTAGGATCGTTACGAACGAACAGAGGACTACGCATAGCCCTCTTAAGGTGTGCGTCCAAGGTCATTGTTTAGAGTCCTTAGTTGATTGCTTCAGCCTGCACAGCGACGCCAGCGATATAGGCTTGCAGATTGTGCAGGCCATCGAGATCGTCACGTTCGTCAGCTTTCTTAGCCCGTGCAGCGGCGCGCTTGGCGAGCTTGTTCAGTTCAGCTTTGAGACTGAAAGGCTTGAACGCTGCTTCTTTCTTCACGATCCAGAAAGGATTGTCACGCAGTTCCGTTGCGAGTTCTGCCGTGTCACGCTTGGCGAGTTCTTTCACTTTGTCTTTGTCAAGACCGAACTGTTTGACAGTCTTAACCTTGCCGTCCTCGGTCTGCACTTCCTTTTCAACCCAGATCATCGGGCCGAAGTCAATGAACCATTGGCGCAGATCGTTGACGCGCATTCCTTCGAGAGCGTCGCAGAGTTGCGTTGCCGGAGTGACGTTGCCGTGTTTGACAGCGTGAATGATGACGTTTGCAGCAACAATAGCTAGATCCCTACGGACATTGCCTAGGCGATTTGAGATGCTCTTGATTTGCTTGGTGATAGCCTTGCCATCGTCAGTCATTGTGAAGATATTCTTAGCAGTCATTGTCTTTCCTTTCATGCTCTAGTAAAGACCTATCACACTATGCAATAGGACCATACACGAACACGACTCGGAACCGTGGTGTTATGATTTGTGTGATCGGTCGCGGCCATCTACCCAGGGAGTGGGTGCATTTTTTGACACAGTTTAAGTCATCGCCACGTCATACAT
>QGCW01000029.1_pt1 | contig 30476 bp, 34 predicted proteins | sample 4702261 | NCBI WGS metagenome assembly QGCW01 (sample SAMN08941162, study PRJNA450518) | Sediment metagenome, whole genome shotgun sequencing project. | biome: grassland soil; feature: grassland; material: soil; isolation source: soil 14 days enrichment with methanethiol ...
CCAAACAGCAGTAACGCTATTCTTGGATCCCATATCGTTGCTAAATAAGCTGTGATAACGCCAGCGATGGCGACACCAATATATCCAGAAAACTCATTTAAACTAATAGCAAGGCCACGTTCTTTTATATTGCTGAGGTCTAATTTGGCCGTTTGGGTCATCGACCATGTTAGTCCTTGATTTATACCGAGTAAGATAGTAGCAGCAACGATCCAGTTCCAATTGGGTGCATACCAAATTAATACGGGGATAGGCAGGGCAACTAACCAGCCGTACAAAAGGACGCGTTTACGACCAATCTGTTCAGATAACCTGCCAGCAAAAAAATTCATCAAGCCTTTGACAATGCCAAAAGCAATGACGAATGCAGACAGCAGTAAAAAAGATTGGCGCGGTACACCAAACTCACTTTCTGCCAGAACAGGAATTACTGTTCGGGTCATCCCGATGGTGAGGCCAACTAATAAAACTTGCAGCAATTGATGCAAAAACTGTTGACGATTGTGGCGAATGCCAAGTTTAAGATTCATTTATATCTCAATCATAAAAAACTAAGGAGTGTTCAGGTAAATGATATACCTCATCTTGTTTTGGCAAAACGTAATAAAAAATGATAATTGCTATCTACCGATCTCAAAACTGAAGCACAGTGTTTTATGCTCTGATTGTTTTGAATGATGGGATACGCGCAAAGCTCTGTTTTCAAAAAAATGCTATGGCATATTAACCTACTACTGTAGCTTTATTATGGCAGCTAAACCGACATAGTATTGATGATAGTGCTGTTATTGTGCCCATCAAAATCAATGGAAAACCTCTCTACTAATAGTCGAACTCTATACACCAGCAGAGCAATACCTCTATAAAGGACTTATTCGGGAACTTCAAAGGGGGAGTGTTAGCCGAATTGTTAAGTATACATTTCTTTAAACTAAGGTTCGCGGCGAAATTATGCGAAGCCATTTTGAGGTGTGAAATCAATCTTTGGAAAGCGAGTTGCAGCGCTAAGCTATAGTTGCTAAGCAGCTTCGCTTATCATGAAGTGTTATGTGGTTAGACCTGTATTTAAGTCGAAGTACATAACCATGGTCATATCTGACAGGACTGCGATTCTACGAAAGAAAAAGGGAGAGAGTATAATGAAATTGGACAGTATAAAAATAGGTTATGCCACATCGCTTGCGTTTGCGTTAGTCTGGGTGATTTGCAGCATTTTAGTGTCTATTCTACCGTCATTTATGATGGGGATGAGTGGCCACATGGTTCATGGCGATCTTTCTAATATGCAGTGGCATTTGAATATGACGGGCTTTATCTACGGGCTCTTAGCGTGGTCTATTACTGCAGGTTTAATCGCTACTCTGATTGCTTATATATACAATAAGCTTGTCTAAGGGCGTATTGCATTAAATATGCATAGAGCGGGCTCATACTAAGCGGGTCACATATACGTTGGCCGAAAAAACCAAGGCTTCTATAGCGTCGACTGAGCATTATTTCTTAGCCTCTTGCCGTGGCAGTGGTTCACACTATGAGGTCCGGTTATTTAGTAAACCTATAAAAAAACATGTTTAACTTTAGATGACGGGGCAGGAGTGAATATGACTGATAGACAGAGTAATGAGAAACAGCAAGTCACCATTGTTGATATAAAAATGCCATTTATGTCTATGGTTATTTTTCTAATTAAATTTACCATTGCAGCAATTCCTGCCTTTATCATTCTATCGTTTATATTCATGGTATTAGGCGCGATATTTGGCGGCGTTTTTCATGGGTTTGGCATGAGTATGGGAATGAGCAACTATTAGGTTAATTTCAGCCATATTGGACTAAAAAGTGTGTAATAGGATGCTTTAATTTCTATATTTAACTAAACTGATAACAAACCGTAACACCTAATACAAGGATGTTGATAGTTGGTCAGGAGACTAGCTAGGTATAGCAGTTTTGGTAAGTAAGGTAGCTAATGATTGCAGAAGAAACCTACTTATATTTATCACTACTTTGTGCAAAAGATATTGCAATGCTAGAAAAACAAATATGACCAAATTAATCCATAGAGCTGTGCGCGAGCAATCACGAGGCGAAGAACGAGCGAACAGTATTAGCCACGGTATAGCATTGCTTGCAATATTGTTTGGCACACCATTTCTTATTATCAATGCGCTACAGCAAGGAGAAGCAGGGCTTGTTATCGGCACAATCGTTTTTTCGTTGACGGCGATAGTGCTTTATCTGTCTTCTACTGTGTACCATGGTTTAGCGCACGGTAAAATTAAACGGATCTTTCGGACTATCGAGCATTCAGCGATATTTCTACTCATAGCTGGCACATACACTCCCTTCACGCTTGGGATATTAAAAGGCGCATGGGGCTGGTTACTTTTTGGCTTGATCTGGAGCCTTGCTATCGTTGGCGTAGCGTTAAAAATCTTTCAACGAATTTCCCACCCTGTTATTTCGACCACTCTTTATTTAGTGATGGGCTGGCTTATTATCATAGCGGCCGACCCGCTGCTTGCCAAAATGCCATTAGCAGGCCTGTTATGGTTATTAGCTGGCGGTTTGTCATATACGGTAGGCGTCGTGTTTTTTGCAACTGACTCGCAGTTGCGGTTTGGGCATTTAATCTGGCATCTCTTTGTTATGGCTGGCACCACATGTCACTATTTCGCTATTTTCTGGTATGCAGCTTGATTTGTGCAATGCTAAAGGGCGTTCTATATCTAAGGAAGTTGCTCCTTGGCTCACTATCAGATGAACAATTCTAAAACACAGTTAGCTGATATATTCAGACATTTAATTATTTTCATTTACAGTTGTTTAACATGACAATGGCTTCGTGGGCTACAATAAAAATTACTGGGCTTGTCCTTGTACTATGAGGATACCGATTATCTGGCTTATTAGTTTTATTTCTGTCATATACTTTGTCATTTAAAAGTGACATCAGGAGGCATCATGGATATAACAAACTTCATATTATTTTTAATTATCGGCGCACTCGCCGGTTGGCTTGCTGGCAATATAATGAAAGGGAGTGGATTTGGCGCTATAGGTAATATTGTTGTTGGAGTTATTGGTGCACTATTGGGTGGCTTTATTTTCAACCTTATCGGCTTAATAGCAAGCGGGTTAATTGGCACTATCATTACAGCAACAGTTGGCGCCATTATTTTGTTATATATATTGAGTATAGTTAAAACGCGTTAGTTTAATATTACCCCATAATGAAATTAATCTGATAACACTATTACTAGTGGAATGAATTTACTTATTGATTGATAGGTAAGTTGATAAAAAACGGGTCGGGGATGATCTACTGTTTCAATATTGGTGGAAAATCGCTGACCAAATTTATTGTTCTCTCAGTATTAGGGGGAGTAATTTTGCTTACTTATACCATGACGTCTATTGGTGCAGCATGTAAATGACTAGTACTACATCGATACTGAGCTATGCAGTTCGGATACCTGTATTAGTAAAATATTTGGGTTTGCTTGCTTTTATGCTGGCTTTACTGACAATCGTCCCATTGGTTGTCTCAGTGTTATTTCAGGACTATCACATTACCTTATGTTATCTCGGAATTATCACGGTACTATTAGTTTTCTGGTATTTGTCGAAACCCATTACTGAACCGAGAGATATACAGACAAATGAGGCATTGACTATTGTTGCCTTAGCCTTTGTCTTGTCACCGCTGCTGATGACTGTTCCGTTTATGGGCAGTGGTTTATCTTTTGTTGATGCTTTATTTGAGGCAATTTCTGCCATCACTACGACAGGCCTGTCAGTGACAACAGATCTAGCAAATAAGCCCCAGACATTTATATTTGCCCGTTCGTGGATGCAGTGGTACGGCGGTTTGGGGATCGCGGTACTTTCTGTTGCAATCTTAATGGGTAGTCAAGTCATTAGTCGTAGTTTAAATGAGCCTTTAGGTGGTGAAACCCTGATGACAACGGCTCGGACTCATGCACGACAGATGTTGATTATCTATGCTTTGCTGACATTAACAGGAATTGTTGTGCTCTGGTTGATATCCGGTAATGGCGTCATGGCTCTAAATCATGTATTGGCAGCGGTATCTACAGGAGGGTTTTCTTCATTTGATAATAGTCTTGCAGGTATCGATAGCTGGTATAGTCGATTTACAATTATTGGTATTAGCGTGTGCGGCGCCTTACCTCTGCCGCTTTATGTTGTTATCTGTTCAAAAAATTGGCGTAAAGGTATTCACGATTCGGAATTGTTAGCATTGATACTGGCGATTACTCTGGTCACCGTTCTGATACTCCTTTCTTTGTATTTTCATTCAGGGATGCTGTTACAAGAGGCGTTCAATCATGCATTATTTCTTGCTATGTCTGCACAATCGACAACAGGGTTCACTACACTTGATCTAAGCCTGATAGATGATAGCGCTAAATTAACTATGATTATATCGATGTTAATCGGCGGGGGAGTCGGCTCGACTGCGGGGGGTATCAAACTATTACGTTTGCTGATTTTACTGCGATTGATTCAGGTTGCACTGCAACGAACGACGATGCCTTCACATGCTGTGCACTCCCCAACATTGGGGGGTGAGGTATTACAAGATAGCGAAATACAGCGCGTATTTATGCTTATTCTATTATTTATTGCTGTAGTGATAATTTCTTGGTCTGTTTTCCTGATGTATGGCTACCCACCAATGGATGCATTGTTTGAGGTTGTTTCTGCCAGCTCCACAGCCGGATTAAGTACTGGTATCACGTCAGCAGAAATGCCAGCACTGTTGAAGTTTATTTTATCTCTGGACATGTTGTTGGGACGACTAGAAATTATTGCATTACTAGTCGTACTATATCTGCCAAACTGGATTGGTAAACGCAAGGAATTATTATGAAAGCCATATTTGTCGGTGCAAGTTCTATCGCAATAATGACAGCACAACTTTTATTAAAGCGTAACCATGAAGTAATTATCATTGAGAGTGATAAAGAAAAAATTGATACGATTAGTGCTGATTTGGACTGTGGTTTTCTACATGGCGATGGCAGTAAACCATCATTGTTACGTGAAGCTAATCCAGAGGAAGACGACATACTTTATTGCCTCACTGGCTATGACCAGACTAATATTATTGCCAGCTTAGTCGGTCGCTCGCTAGGGTTTGGCAATGTAGTTACTAAGATTCAAGATCCAAGCTATGAACATGTTTGCATCGAGCTTGGTCTTGAGGATACGATCACACCGTCACGGAGTATAGGTCGGCAGATGGCCGATATGTTCGAAGGGCGGGATCCGTTCGAGCTCTCTACTATGTTTCGTTACGATGCAACTGTCATTTCGTTCGTTGCGCAGAAAAAACATATTGGCGAAATAAGTGATTTTGCCTTACCTAAAGACAGTCGCATCATGTGTATCTATCGAAAAGAGAAACTGATTATCCCTGAAGAAAGCGAACAAATAAAGTTGGATGATGAGGTGATTATTATCACCCATCAAAAAAATATTAAGGCTTTACACGAGCAGCTGGATTTGACCATCGATGATGAACAAGCTAAACCTACTGAAAAGTGAAAGCGGATGAAAAAAAGTGTTGTCCTAATCTTATTTATATTGACCTTAAGTGCTTGTTCAAATAATGATTGGCGGACAGCAAGCCGTGAATCTGCAGGAATAGCTTCAAACCCAGCACAAGAAAAAAGTGCAATCATTGAAATATATGCAGCGGATGCATTCAGTTGGCGAGGGTTATTCGCTGTTCATACGTGGGTTGCGATAAAACCTCAGGATGCACTGGTGTATACCGTTTATGAAGTGGTGGGTTGGCGAGTACAACGCGGGCTTCCAGCGTTAAGAGAATATCAGACAACAACACCTGATCGATATTGGTATGGTGCAAAACCAGAGAAAATTCTGTCAATAAAAGGTGATAAAGCAGTTAAGCTTATTCCTGACATTACTGAGGCTATCAGCCGTTACCCTTGGTCAAATGACTATAGCCTTTTTCCAGGGCCAAACAGTAATACATTTCCTGCCTGGGTTGGACTTCAAGTAAGTGAGCTTGGCTTAAAAATGCCATTTCGAGCAATCGGTAGTGGCTACGCAAAGTAATTATTGGTGCGGTTTTTGTGAAGATGACATTAGTTGGCCTTAAAAGTCCTGACGCTTAATAGCGATGCCTAACGATTATTATCTATTTCGATAGACGAATAAACAGCATTAAAATGCCAGAGCAATTAGAAGGACACCGACGAAAGAATTATTAGGCCACAGGCTCGATAAAACACATTGTTAGCGATAAAGATATCAACAAATGAAATATTTCTCATATGGCTCGAACATGTCGATCAAAAGAATTACTGCAAGAGCTCCGTCTGCAATTGTTGATACCAGCGCCAGCCTCAAAGGGCATGCTTTAAAGTTTCACAAAAGGTCTCATAAAGATGGCTCAGCGAAATGTGACATTGTTGAAACATCGAACGAGAATGACATCGTTTGGGGCGTTGTGTTTGATATTGATGATAGCGAAAAAATCAATCTAGATAGCGTCGAGGGCCTTGGCCAAGGCTATGAGGAGAAAGAAATTGAAGTGATCGGCATGAACGGTGAAACACTCTATGCGTTTACATATTACGCTACCGATATAGCCATAAATCTAAAACCGTACACATGGTATAAAGAACATGTACTGCGTGGCGCAAGAGAGAATAATCTTCCAGCTGAATATATAATTTTAATCGAGAAAGTTGAAGCGATACTCGATCTTGACCGTGATCGCCATGATAACGAATTATCAATTTACCGCTAACAAGATGTTTTAGTCAGACAATGAAAAGGATGTGTAAGTTATTATGAAAAAATTGACTATCCTTGTTGATGCTCAGAATGTCTATTACACAACAAAACAGGCTTACAGTTGTGGCTTTGATTACAACGAATTTTGGAAAAGGGCGACCTCTGGTAGACAAGTTGTTAGAGCTATAGCTTATTCCAGTGAGAGAGGCGATTCCAAACAACGTCAATTTCAAAATATACTCAGAGCGATTGGTTTTGACGTGAAGTTAAAGCCATATATTGAAAGGCAGGATGGCTCTTCGAAGTGTGATTGGGATGTTGGCATAACAATTGACGCACTTGAAGCAGCGAAAGATTCAGATGTCATAGTGTTGGTAAGTGGAGATGGCGATTTTGACTTGCTATTGGAAAAGTTAAAAACCGATTTTAACGTGGAAACTGAGGTTTACGGTGTCCCCGCGTTGACTGCGGCTTCACTGGTTAAAGCCGCATCAAAATATATACCAATAGAGAACGAGTTGCTTATGAAAAATAAAAGTGCTTAACAATAGATTGAGGCTGAAAGTAAAAAAATAGTAGGGCTTTTGCCTTAGCAAAGGTCGCTTCATTTTTCCCTGGACTTCATCTCTGTTGTTTTATTTTTTACTGGAGGTTAGTTATGGAAGCCTTAACAGAACAGGTTGTTCATTGCCCATACTGTGGAGAAGCTATTGAAGTGTTGATAGATAGTCAGGAAGTAGGGCATCAGTATATTGAAGATTGCCAAGTATGTTGTAAACCAATCATATTCAATGTGGGCGTAGACTCGGCGAGTAACTTATTCGTGTCGGTGCGTGATGAAAATGAGGCGTAGCACTTTGTTGTTGCTACATCATTGCATATAGTTATAACTTCATTAAGGACAGCTTTCGACTCAAAGCGGTCAGTTGATGCAATTAGTATTATGATTGACGATATCATAATACGCACTGTTAAATGAATGGAGTCGCCGATGTTTACTGATGAAAAAATGTCTTTCTTAGCATTGAGGCGTTCTCTTCATTGCTATGCGCCGATCAGTGACGAAAGTTGGGAGGCGCTGAAGGATATATCAAAATTTAGGTCATTAACAAAACATACACTTCTTTATCGTGCAGGTGACATCCCCCAATCGTATGCTTACATTTACAAGGGGCTGATTAGATGTTTTATTTGCGATGAAAGGGGAAAGGAATACAATAAAAACTTCTTTGATGAAGGCATGTTTCCTGGTTCAATGACAGCTCTACTAACGTCATCTCCCTCTATGCTTGCTTTTGAAGCGATTGAAGATACCTTAATAATAGAGATAGATTTTCCAGCCTATAGAAGATTAATGATTGAAAAAGAAGATTTAAAACTATTTCAAATCTATTATTTAGAGAAAAACTGGCTGTTGGCAAAAGATTCTCGTGAAATTGAAATTGTGCAAGATGACGCCACGGCTCGCTATCTACGTTTTGTTGACAACAAGCCCACACTGGCTGCCCGTCTACCCCAATATCATATTGCTTCTCATCTTGGCATTACACCCACGCAATTGAGCCGTATCAGAAAAAATCTGTAGTTCATCAACCTATGTAAATGCTTTTGTGATTTTCTAGACGTATTCTGTGCCCCTACATACCGCGAACGCGGATTTCTTAGATTAACGATCTATTGAGCGAGGGGAAATTAAATGAAATTATTAGAAGCATTAAATTGGCGCTATGGCGTAAAAAAATTCTCGGATGAAAAAATCAGTGCAGCGGAACTGAAAGAGCTACTCAATGCGACTCGCCTGAGCGCTTCCTCTTATGGCTTGCAGCCCTATAATCTTATTGTCATCGAAGCGGATACAATTAGAAAACAATTACTGCCCTTTTCGTACGGACAGGATAAAATTATTAATAGCTCACACCTGATTATATTTGCTGCACATACTCAAGTAGGCGATGTGACTGTTGATCGTTATATTGATAACTATGCAAAAATTACCGACAGGACCCATAGCGAGTTAGATAATTTTTCACACCACATGAAATCAGCATTAGCGACCAAAACGCTAGAACAAAAGCAGGAATGGGCGCATCAACAAGCCTACATTGCACTCGGAAACTTCTTAACTTGCGCAGCTATGATGAAAATTGATAGTTGTCCTATGACTGGCTTTGATAATGCAGGGTATGACGCTGTATTAGGCCTGGCAGAAAAAGGGTTAACTACTTCCGTAATATGCCCAATTGGCCGCCGGCATCAGAGCGATGATCAAGCACATATCCCTAAAGTCCGTTTTGATTATGAACAAATAGTAATAGAGATGTGATATGAGCTATTTATCTATATATGCATTGGCTGCCGGAGTTGCCATTACTCTGCAAGCCACCATGAATGCACAACTAGGTGTTTTGCTGAAAAGTTCAATCACGGCAACAAGTATTGCCTTCTTTGTGAGCTGTGTGTTCTCAATCTCGGTAATGGCGCTCACAATTAAACAGTACCCACAAATGACGGACATCAAATCAGTGCCGGTATATTTATGGTTTTCTGGGGGAGCACTCAGCGCTTTTGCGGTAGGCATGTTTTATTATCTAATTCCTAAAATGGGCGTAGGATCGGTGATGTCGTATGCCTTATCAGGACAACTATTAATTGCCATGATTGCTAGTCATTTTGGTTGGTTTGATTTGCCTGTAAAGCCGGTCACCACCTTAAAAGTAGTGGGTGCTTTGTCTCTCATCGCTGGTGTGATAGTCCTCAATTGGGGGTCTAGTTACGCACAATAATGAAACCAACTTTATTACACTATGGCAGAAGTCTGTTTCTCCATTTGAAAAAGACACGCTGTCAGATCCATACAAACTGATTTTACTGCTGCTGTATTGATTTGTCGGCGCTTGGAAATCAAGTTATAGGGTAACTAGAAGGCAACGTAGAAAAACACGAACCGGATAGACAATACACCCAAATTGAGGAAATATTTATGTTTAACAGGAAAAGTATGCAGAATTTTTTATGGGTATATGAACAATCTGACATTGATTGGCAACAATTATCAGAGTTATACCGTATTGCGCCATTAGGTAATAAAGCAGCAGATGACCTCAATGTTGTATTTTCAAATAGTAAATTTAAGTGTTTCATTTTTGAAAACAAGAAAATTATAGGCGTAGGAAGAGCCTTGGCGGATGGGCGTGATTGTTCATATATATGTGATGTTGCAGTTCATCCCGAATATCAAGGCATTGGTCTAGGACGTACTATTATTAAGCAATTAATCGAACTTTCTTCTGGCCATAAAAAAATAATTTTGTATGCAAATCCGGGTAAAGAAGGTTTTTACAAAAAACTTGGCTTCAAAAAGATTAATACTGCTATGGCGATTTTCAGCAATGAACAACAGGCAATGGAAACTGGATTACTAAGCCCAACCTAGCAGAGCAACCAATAGGGGATACAAAACAACGGGCTATTTTTTTAGCACAACAACCTGTAAAAGCTCTCCGATAACAAAGCCTAAAACGAATGGCCTTCTTTGATATAAAAAAAGCTATTTGAATTGGCTACACAGTACTTTGGAATTACTCACATTTAATTAAGGGTTCAATACAATTGTAATGGTAGTCATGATATGAAGAAGAAGGTCTGTATTGTTGGTGCTTCTGGAAAGCTGGGTAGGTATATGGTTCAACATGCGCTCGACAGAGGCTATGAAGTCGTTAGCGTTTGCAGAGAGCAAAGTGTACCTAAGCTTGCTGACTTTAAAGACCGAATCACTATTATTCCCGGGTCAACAAAAGATAGAAAAGTTATCAAACGCGCTGTTTTGGGGTGCGATGCGGTACTTACTGTATTGGTTCCTTGGGGTGTTCAGCAATATTCATCAGGAACAGCTCAGGCAGTGATAGATTTTGCTGAACCAGACGCACGTCTGATCTTTTCCTGTGGATGGCACATAAGCCGAGATGGTAAGGACATTTACACATGGAAACTGAAAGTTCTTGTTCAGATCTTTGGCTGGATTGCTAGGCTATTTCGGTTTGTTGAATTGAAAGATCAAGTAGAAGCATGCAGAAGAATATTTAAGAGTGACACAAAGTGGATCGTAGTTCGCGGGAGTGACCTTGTAGAAGGTGAAAGCCAGGGCTTACCTGTATGGAGCCAGCACGTGGGTGATCCCATACTCAAGAGCAATCTCACGCGTCGCATCGACTTTGCTTTATTCATGGTTGAGGCGCTAGAAAACGATAAGCTGATCCACCAGGCTCCTGCGATTGTAGGATGTCAGACTCAATCAGCACTTACCCACAATACAAACATAAATTAATGGTTGCTTTTGCAGAATGCTGTCAGATTAATGAAGGACGTAATATGAATAAAGTAGCGGTTTTTGGTAAACCTGGTAGCGGTAAGTCCACTCTTAGTAAAAGTCTGGCTTTGGCGACAGGAATACCCTTACATCAATTAGATTCAATTGTATATGGAAAAAATGGTGAACTAGTAGAACGAAAGACGTACGATCATGCTCATGAGAATATACTATCTTCTGATAATTGGATTATCGATGGTTTTGGTCCAATGGACTCCTTTAATAAACGATTAGAAGTGGCTGATACATTGATCTATATAGATTTGCCTTATGTTGTCAGTTATTGGTTGGTGACAAAGCGTCTTTTAAAAGGTTTGTTTGTTAAACCCGAAGGCTGGCCAGATGGCAGCTCTGTTCTAAAGGGAACGTTGGAAAGCTATAAAGTGTTAAAACTTTGCCCTAAGTTTTGGAATAATGATTTTTTACAAAAATTAGAAAAGATGTCGCTGAACAAGTCTATATATGTGATTCGGTCCATTTCTGAATTAAATAGCTTTGTTAAAACAAATGGTGAGACCAATGTATAGCAAGACAATGCAGCCAACGCGAAGAACACGCAGCTGATTTAGCATTGAACGATGACAGCTTTCGACTCAAAGCAGTCAACTGATACAATTGTGAGGAGATAGCCAACAAGTCCATAGAATATCCTGTTAGGGTATTAAACAAATGATATCCGTAGTATTTCAACGAACCAGCTCTACTTGGAATAATTGATAATGAAAGTCTGCTCATGAAGTCATCATCCTCACAATTTTTATTACCGAGTCACTTGGAGAACGCCAAAGGCGACATGCGTACTGTTGGTTTTGAGCTCGAGTTTTCTGGTATTACATTGGGTGATACGGTCGAGGCGGTGAGTGCTGCGTTCGATGGTACGATAGACGAAGAGACTGTTGCTGAAGTGAGTGTAAAAACTGATATTGGTGATTTTAATGTCGAAGTTGACTGGGATTTTTTAAAACGTACCGCAGTAGAGGTGAGGCAAGCAGATAGTCCCGATGCTTGGTTGAAGCAGTTATCCGAAGCTGCAGCCTTGCTGGTGCCTATCGAAGTGGTTTGTCCTCCTCTGTCTATATCATTGCTCGACCAGCTTGATCAGCTGGTGGACACGCTCCATCAAGCTGGTGCAGTGGGCACAGACGAATCGCTGATTGCGGCTTACGGTGTACATATCAACCCTGAGACTCCGGGACTTGATGCGGCGACAATCAACCGTTATCTCTGTGCCTTCGCTCTGCTTCAATGGTGGCTGGTTGAAGCTAATAGTGTTGAACTGGCTCGACGTGTTAGCCCATATATCGATCTATATGAAGAGCCCTACATCAAGTTACTGCTGTCACGAGAGGAGCCGTGTCTCGATACCCTTATCGACGACTATCTTACTTATAACCCAACTCGAAATCGCGCACTCGACATGCTGCCGATGTTTGCTCATATTGATGAGGAACAAGTCAGGACCACGCTTGACGATCCAAAGATTAAGGCCCGGCCAACCTTTCATTATCGGCTGCCAAATTGCTGCATTGACGATCCTCAATGGCGACTTTCATCTCCGTGGAATCTTTGGTGCGTGGTAGAACAATTGGCAGACGATGAAAAATCGCTTACTGAACTGGGGAAGGCATTTCTTGCAGCAGACAGGCCTTTACTTGGGGTGAATCGCGCTGCCTGGGTAGAACGGATTGAACAATGGATCGACGGCCGCGCATAGGCGTCACTGGTAACCACCGTCGCTGGGCGCCTGCCTGGTGGTGCACCTCATTAGCGCTTCGTATTTGTGGCGCGATTCCGATACGTATTTCGATTCTTCACCCATGGGTCGGTGACCCACCCGATGCACTTGTTATTGGTGGCGGCAATGATATTAGCCCCGAGCACTATGGTGGTGAAGTTGATGCAAAGGTCAAGCTCGATCCAAAGCGTGATGATCTGGAGATTAAGTGGATTGAGCGTGCATTGAAGGACACGATACCAATGGTCGGGATCTGTCGTGGCGCGCAATTGATAAATGTTCTTCTTGGTGGCAGCCTGCACCATGATATTCGTCAAATACGGCGTCTGACCTATAATCGTCCCGGCCTGTTACCTACCAAGCAAGTCTGGCTGGATTCCGATTCAGATTTAGCGCGAATCACGGGTAGGGATAAGCTACGGGTCAACAGTTTACATCACCAGGCCGTCGATCTGCCCGGCAATAACTTACGACGTATTGGTTGGGATCTCGATCATATTACTCAGGCTATCGAGTCAACCATCAACTGCCCTGTCATTGGTGTGCAATGGCACCCTGAATATTTGTTTTATCTACCTTCACAACTGGCAATTTTCCGCTGGTTGGTCAACAACACAGATGAGAAGGTACGACGCACGCATTGCCAATAACTTCTTATGTACGATTGATAAAGCATCTTTGCCATAATTGAAGATCCCGTTATCATTTTTGATAACAAAAAAATAAAGTGAGAAACCTATGGAAATAAACAAAGTTGACCATATCGGTATTCGTGTGATGGATTTTGAAAGAGCTATTTTGTTTTATGAAAAGCTCGGATTTTCAGTGATAAGGCTGGATAAGGAAGAACATGTGGTCGCACTTAAACACAAAAATGGTATTGAAATTAATCTTCTGGATAGTGGTGACGACGACAATAATCAACAGAATGTTCTGATGGATGTCGACAAGAAATATCCTGGCTATACACATTATGCAATGGAAGTTGATTCAGTTGAGAATGCCAGACTTTTCCTTGAATCAATTGGATTTGAAATATCTGAAGGACCAGTCACTTTTGGAGATGGTAAAAAATCAATTTTTATTCGTGATCCAGATAAAAATGTTATTGAATTCACACAACTACCATAGAAATAGCAAATCGATTAACCAGATAGATCGAAAAGTGCGACCGCAGAACAGTTCAGCCGATACACTCTGATAAATCACTATAGCCATATGCTGTGTTTGTCAGGAGATAAAAGGATTGGTGCTCGTTCATTCTGGTTCAGTGACTGTGCAGTACTTGGTACGGGTTGTCTGTATGAAATATCTGTGTTTAGCTGTAATCAGTGCTGATACTTAATATTTTTGCGAAGCGTTAATGTGCTTATTATGGAGTAAGGATCACTGATGGCAGGTTTATCTATGATCTTTGTGATGCTGGCAGCCTTTTTCTGGGGTGTGTCAGGAGGAATTGGCGCCATCCTCATGACCGAAGGCTGGGATCCATTAGTGGTGTCGTTCTACCGTGGTGTGGTCGGCTTACTATTCGTTCTTGTCTGGTTAGCATTGCGGCCACGCGACAGTGGACTATCAAGTAGTCGTTTATGGTTTTGGTCTGCTATTGCCGGTCTAGGTATAGCGGGTAATTTCACTTTCTATTTCCTGAGTATTTCAGAGGGGAGTCTAGCCGTTGCCGCGACGTTGATGTACTGCGCCCCTGTGTTTGTCTATCTTGTATCATTTCTACTTAAGCTTGAAAGCTTTTCCGGGTTGAAGGCGGCTGCGATCGTGGTCGTGATATTTGGCATAATGTTGCTCACAAGGCTTTACGATATTGAGGGCGGATCTATCACTCCAGTTGGGGTGATCACCGGCCTGCTTGCCGGAGTGTGCTATGCCTTATTTATTTTCGGTTTCAAGTATGCAGCTGTATACGGCAAACCACAGTCGGTTTTAATGATAGCTTTCACAACACTTGTTACAGTCCTTATAGTGCTGGGCGATAGGGGACAGATGGTCTCAGCGCTGAGCTCACCGGATTTGCGATTGTTTTTACTTCTCGGCTTATTAGGCGGGGGAGTATCGTTCGTTATTTATTTCGTTGGCTTGAAATGGACTGCGCCAACTATAGCGTCAATTTTGGCCATGGTCGAACCCGTTACGGCCACACTATTCAGCATTGTGGTTTTACATGAAAATTTGGTGAGTTTACAAATTCTCGGCATGGCACTTGTGTTGATAACAGTAACCGTGTTGAGTGTATATTCTAATATCCACCGTGCACATTCCAATTAGCTAACTTGCAGCCTCGTTTCCTTCTCTAGACAGATCTTGATGACTGGTATCGAATCACATTTATGTGGGATAGTAAGCTTAATAAGTCACTATCGGAGGAGGTTTCATCTAAGATTGACTGTTGGCTTTTTCAACGCTGTAGCTATGTCAGAGCTATTACTAGCGTGCTTGCTGGGATATGGGATATTCTATTTTATGCAGGTAGGTATATAGCTGGTCGCCGACCATAGCATTATATACAATAAAAGGCAGAACCGATTGAAGTGAAAGGGGATACCTATAAACACAGCTTTCCCCAAAGACTGACAATCACACGCTTCCTCCACGTCTCGTAAAAGACACGAATATGTGCAATTAAATCCTTAGGAACTTTCTATAAGATCATGAAGAATATATTTAGAAAAATATTTTCGCCCATTCTCAGCTATTTTGAAGGCGGTGAGGAAGAGTATTCATATAAACAGTCTCACCGTATTATATTAATAATTGTAGGCCTGTTATTTACAATCCTCTCTGTTGCAGCCATTACAGTAGGCTTTATGTTTTCCCTAATAGGTGCTGTAGTGCCCGGCGTTATCTTTGTGGCTATTGCAATCACTTGTTTAGTAGTGGCTTTTCTGGGGAATGACCGAGCTGTAGCTAAAATATGGGGTAATAAATAAGCGTGTAATTTCGGTTTACAACACAGGGCTAATAAATATAGGAGCCAAACTTTGTTGAATAGCATTTATCTTCTGCTTGGTGTAGGACTGTTGACCTTTGGCGGAGATACACTTATTCGTGGCGCATTAGGTATTTCAAATCGACTAGGTGTTTCTCCTCTTCTCTCTGGCTTAGTTATTGTTGGTTTTGGTACGTCAATGCCTGAGATGGTGGTGTCAATTGATGCCGTGTTGAGTGGGAAGCCAGATATTGCAATAGGGAATGTCATTGGTAGCAACATTGCAAATATTCTGCTCATCCTTGGTCTTTGTGCCATGATTACGCCGCTTACAGTCACGCTAGTTGCGCTTCGCCGTGATGCCGTGATGGTGATTGCGGCGAGCCTTTTATTTATCGTATTGGCATCGGGATGGGGACTGACTAGGTTGGATGCCGTAATTTTGTTACTAGCACTTACATGCTACCTCGTGTGGGCATACCGCACTGAACGTTATCAGTCGGCGCCATCTGGAGCCGTTCATCAAGCAGAAGCAACTGAAATCAATGTATTACCCAGATCAACCATATGGTCTATAGGCGCAGTTATTCTTGGATTAGGTTTGCTTATAGCAGGGTCACAGGTTCTGCTTAAAGGCGCCATCGGTATCGCTCAAACGATGGGTATATCCGAAGCAGTCATTGGTTTGACGTTAGTTGCGGTGGGAACTTCGCTTCCTGAGCTGACTGTCTCTATTATTGCTGCTATGCGACGTCATGCAGATGTCGCGGTAGGAAACGTTCTGGGAAGTAATATCTTTAATTTGCTTGGCATACTGGGTGTCTCTGCACTTGTCCATCCTTTGCAAGTGTCAGGCAGAATTGCGACCTTTGATCAATGGATAATGCTTGCAGTCGCTATTTTGCTTTTTATTTTTTTATATACTGGACGCAGATTAAACCGCTTGGAAGGTGGCATTTTATTGCTCGCTTATATTACCTACGTCAGTGTCAGTTATATGGTCATTTCCAGTTAAAACAAAGCGTTGTATTGACGTTGTAAATGTTGCCAGAGCAAATAACTAGGTTTATACTACTTGACATGGTCTCCATATTGATATAGGAGGTAAACATCATGCAATTAGATACTATAAAAGATGTTTGTTCAGGCCTAATGGATAAAGCCAAAACAGAAAAATTCTTAGAGCATCCGGTCGACGATGTTGAAGAAGAGGCAAATGCGTTTGTTGAAAAGTTTGCTGAGGAGAATGGACTTACCGCACATACGGCATCTGCTTTTAGATGGTTTTTTCAATCTGACAATCGTCTACTGGAAGATGGATTGGTAGAGCTCCGTTGCAAAGCCAATTTTTTTGAACATGAAGGTCCTTGCACTTTCGAATCGGTTGATATTGCTGAAGTTGAAGACCTTATGCACCAACCAGGGTTATAAACCGAATAACACTGACCATTGGCTATTAAGCTTGATATATTAGCTGTCTTGTTATAGCAAAGATTATGATGAAATTCGGGCATTAGACTCAAGCTGATAGTCAATGGTTTTCATACAATATCGTTGATCACAATTATCTTTGAATTGTTAATCTGTCCTGCGCACTGGCTAAAAGAGATCACCGTTGCGAGATTATTACCTGTTGAGGCGATTGATATAAGTGGAGCCGACGCTATACTTTAAGATGCCTTTCTTGTGGTGCTGTATACTTTTGTATAGGTTGATAAAGATTTGAGGCGCTTCCATTGGCTAAATTTGCTCTATCTTTAGCCTATAAACCACCTCACAGGCACAGGCTAGAATGCTAGACTAAATATTAATTTTAACTAGTCATCGTGTTCTTTTTGTCACAATTGAAGTAGCTATCGATGCAGACAATATTTGTTAATGACAAGATGCAAAATGACTACCATTATCAACTGGTCGAACCTATTGGAAAAAATTTTGATTCTCAATTTAAACCAGAGTTAACACCCAAAGAAATGCTTGAACTCGGTGTGTTTGGCGGGAAATATTTAAATGACTGTACAAATGAATTCCCGTCTGACTGGTTTATGAATGCGAGAGTAAGTGAAATTAAAGATACGACCCTCAATTATTTCTCAGTCGATGCTTCACAACCACTAAGTGTATGGATAAAAAAAGGGTGGATTCATCCACAAGACCCCCGAGGTTGGTTTCAATGGTACTGCAGGTATTTCCTGGGACGTCGCACGCCCACTGAAGATCAAAGACAAATAAAACGCTGGAAAGCTTTTAGGCGTCACGCTGGTGCAATAAGAAAGTATTGTGAACCGTATGATTATCAATGCAGGAAAAAGCAAAGGCAGGCATTGTTACATTGGGCATATGATTCACGTAATTTATAAAACAACATCATTCAAGGAGCACTCATTTCACATTGAGAGCTTACCTCCAGAGTAAATTTAATAAAATATTTCAACAAGAGTCGGTGTTTTAAGCAATAAGCAGCCACAATAAAGTATCCTTATTGAAAACAATTTATAGCTAAAAAATGGTAGTTTTGTTTTTCAGCTGGGCAGTTCAGCCCTCAGTAATAGCATTTCAGTCGAGAAGGACTCAAAATGAAAAAGGTTATAGCTAAAGAATGGCTCAAGTTTTTCAAGCTAGGAGTTGTAGGACTCGTACTGGTTATTGTATTGGTAGTGTCTGGTGAACAGTTACATGGTGTTGAAGCATTGGTGCTCGGCATAATGCCATATCTTCTTTACCAGCTTTACCGTGCTGCATGTTGGGCTATGAAGGCAAAAAATAAATAATCCCAGTTCAATATGAATTATTGTAGTAAATATGTTCCGTTTTGAAAAACAAAGTTGAAACCTGGGCAATGGGTATGTCATTTATCTTATAGGTGCAGATAAATATGCATATTTGTCTACCGTATTTTTACAGTTATATAAAAATTTAAGAAGTATATAGTGTTTCACTTTATGTGCTGGAGCTTTGAATCAGCAGAGCATGGCATGTTTGAGGAAGGTGTGGTTGAGCTAAAAAATATTGATAGTGATAATAACACTGCATTTGAATATGTCGACGACTTAGATGCGAAAATAACTGATCCTGACGATTAAAAGTAGGTAGCGGTTTTGTCACATACTAAGGTAGTTAGTTTTTGTGTCTCACATCAAGACGAGTCAATTATTTCCATGCCTCGTCAGGTTTCCATTCATTGACCCACGCTGGAATATCATTAGCAAGCATCGGTTTTGCAATACCGTAGCCCTGGGCTAATTCGCATCCTAGTTTTAACAATGCAGACCCATGCTCGATGGTTTCAACGCCTTCAGCAATTACGTCAAGTTTAAATGATCTGGCGAGGCTTATAACGCCTTCAACAATGGCAAGATCATCAGGATCTTCTAACATATCTCTGACAAAGCTTTGATCAATTTTAATCAAATTGGTAGGTAAACGTCTGAGATACGTGAGTGAAGAATAACCGGTACCGAAATCATCAATGGCAAACTTTACACCTAGTGTTATACAGGCCTCCATGATTTCCGAAACATGCACCACATTTCCTAAAGCGTTTGTTTCCAGCACTTCTAGTTCAAGATAATGAGGTTTAACATTAGAGTGAGATGCCAGCAGCGTGGCTAAGCGATCGGTAAAATTAGCCTGCTGTAGTTGCTTAGCAGCGATATTGACACTAATGCCGACAGGGAATTTGAGCCCAATGTCTTGCCAATGACTGAGTTGTGTCAACGCGGAATCAATAACCCATTCACCCAGTTCGATAATGAGTGGATCATTTTCAATGACGGGCAAGAAATCGTTAGGATTTAACAATCCACGTTCTGGATGTTGCCAGCGAATCAATGCCTCAACACCAATTACATGACCTGTCCGCATATTAACCTTGGGCTGATAATGGAGTATAAACTGGTGACTATCCAGTGCATTGCGAATAGCGGCAATATATTCCCGTTGATGTTTAACCATATCAGCTTGAGCAGTATCAAATAAGTAATAGCGATTCTTGCCGTATTGTTTAGCGAGATACATAGCTTGGTCAGCATGGCGCATAAGTTGTTCGTTATCTACACTATCGTGAGGGTAAATAGTGGCGCCAATGCTAGCTGTTATACTCAATATTTTGTCACCGAATGAGACAGGTTCTGATGCGGCTAGTAACAACCGCTTTAATAGTGGCTCACAATCCTCAATCTTAACTAAATCAGCCAATATAACGACAAATTCATCACCACCAAAGCGAGCTAAAGTGTCACCTTCACGTAAACCTGCTTTCATGCGGTGTGAGATTGCAATTAAAAGTTCATCACCCACATCATGGCCATAGGTATCATTAACTTCTTTAAAGCCATCTAAATCTAGAAATCCGACGGCGAGCGAAGTATTATGGCGACCGCATTGCAGCATAGCTTGAGATAATCGGTCAGCAAGTAATGCGCGATTTGGTAGGTTAGTGAGTATATCGTAGTGAGCAATATGTTCTAATTGTTGTTGATGTTCTTGCTTTTTGGTGATATCAGAACATAATGCGACATAGTGTGTGGTAATACCTTGTTTGTTGCGTACGGCGCTGATGGTTTTCATCTCGGCATACACTTCACCATTTTTACGACGGTTCCACATCTCTCCGTACCAATAACCTTTTTCCAGAAGATCTTGCCACATCTCGGTATAGAACTTGGAAGGCTGCCTGCCCGATTGGAGAATTCTTGGGTTCTCGCCTATAACCTCTTCGCGACTGTAGCCTGTTGTTTGAGTGAAAGTATCGTTGACATCAACGATGTTACCATCTGCATCAGTGATGGTAATGGCTTCACGGGCGTGGCTGAAGACACTAGCGGCTAGCTTGAGTTTTTCTTCAGAGTGTTTACGCTCAACGTGTCGTAGATAATAAAAATAACCAGAAAGTATTGAAAATAAGATGATAAAAGGACTGAGGTATAAGAATATTAAACTTGGTGTAATTTTTTTTGTCTCGTAAACCCCAAACCATTTGTCATAAAGTGTAGTGTAGATACCGTTAGCCTTGGTAATTGCCAAGGCTTCATTGATCTGGCTTAATAATTCTGTTTGTCCGTGATGTACTGCAAATGCAAACTTCTGAGAGAATCCTACTGGAGCGTCTAAGGCCTTAATATTAGTCAAGTCAAGATGTTGTAGTGTTTGCATTCCAACCAATTTGCTCACCAACATAACATCATGCTTGCCAGATGCCAGTAATTGAAAACCTTTTGAGACAGTGTCAACCAGTATCAGTTGTTTAGCCCAGCCTTTGGATATGGCATAGTCATGTGCTAAATCAGCATTCAGCACAATAATAGATTTTTCTGAGAGATCATCCTCAGACTGGATCCCGTTTGTATAGTTGCGTACAAATATGGCACCTTTAACAATCACGTGGGGTACAGAAAAGTCGGCAAATTCATCGCGCTCATCAGAAATAGCGAGATTAATTAAAACATCAATTTTATCTTTTTTAAAATTCTCAAGTACCTGACGAAAAGGCATGACGCGAATCATGTATTTCAGGTTAGCTTCTGCTGCTACTGCCTTCCATAAATCCACGGTGAATCCGCTAGCGGTTGAATCTGTCATTCCTGTAGCGAATGGCGGAAAGTTTTGTTCACTTCCAACTACAAGTGTCTGTTGTTCACTTTGAATTATAGGTGTAGTAGGTGCTGACTGAACTGTGATGTTCGCGAAGATGAGCATCATTACCAACAGAACTTTATTATTTATTAGTTTCATGTTCTTCAATATACATTAGTTAGCCATAGTATATTTATATTGAAAACGCCATAAAAATTGAGACGATGAAGCTTCCTGTCTCAAAGTCATGTTATATGTTTGCCTACCGTGTTTTCATTTTCGATGGAATATCAAAATAGTTTCTGACCGCAAAGCGAACAGGATGGACATAATGGATAAATACTGACTATACTCCACTTACACTCTATCTTATTGAAACAAGGCGGTTTTCAACGATGTTTCCTTTTGGGATCTATAACATGTTAACGGACAAAGTGTCCTCTAAACGCTGGTTATACATATAGAATAAATGGAGGAAAAAATGGAATCACAAGATCATTCATTGAAAAATTTATTTGAACAATTGGGACTAGCAAGTACGGAACAGGCTATTGAACAATTTATTAATAAAAATTCTCCTTTACCAAGTAATGTTGAGTTGCATGAAGCCGAATTTTGGACAAAATCCCAATCATCATTCTTACGGCAAGCAAAAGAAGAAGATGCCGATTGGGCTATGGTAGTTGATCAACTTAATGAGATGCTACGCTAGTAAAGTGTATAACAAGCTATAGCTAGCGTAGACTCGCTTACGTTTTCTGTTGCTTGATGCCTTAAATAAATGACTGCTTTTGACACATTAGTGACGGATTACTCAAAGCTCAAGGTCCGACTTAAAGGAGACAGCTATTAAAATTGATTGGTTTTCAACCCTGCTAGTTACATTACTGATAGCAACATTGCTAGCCTTTTTCTTTGGCTATTTTCCGTATCCTTACGGTTGGATCGTTATCACACTAGTGCTTGTAGCTAGACTATCTGCTAGCAGTGGAAGAAATGACAGCTGAAGACCCAAAGGAGACAGCCGTTTACTGCTTGCTTATGACTTCCAATCACTATCAGGCTTCCACTCACTTATCCACACAGGTACGTCACTTGCAGGCATAGGTTTTGCGATGGCATAACCTTGTGCCATATCACAGCCCAGTTGTAATAATGCTGTGCCATGCTCAATGGTTTCAACACCTTCAGCAATCACGTCCCGTTTGAATGTTTTAGCTAAGGCTATCACGCCTTCAACAATCGCTAAATCATCAACATCAACCAGCATGTCTCGTACCAGGGTCTGGTCTATTTTAATCAGGCTGGCAGGTAATAGTCTAAGGTAGGTCAATGATGAATAGCCTGTGCCAAAACCATCTAGAGCAAAGTTTACGCCCAGTGCTATACAGGCATTCATTGTAGCTGAAACAGCAGTTAGATCACCTAAGGCGTTTGTTTCCCGCACCTCACACTCTAAATAGCGGGGTTCAACATCAGGGTGGGCTGCGAGTAGTGTCGCCAACCTGTTTGCAAAGTCAACCTCATGTAATTGTGAGGCTGCAATGTTGACGCTGGCACTTACAGGCAGCTTAATCCCCATTGCTTGCCACTGGCTGATTTGTGTTAGTGCTGTATCAATAACCCATTCACCTATTTCAATCATCATGGTGTGATTTTCAATGATGGGCAAAAACTCGAGTGGACTTAATAAACCTCGCATCGGATGCTGCCAACGAATAAGCGCCTCAACACCCATTATAGTTCCGGTTCGCATGTTAACCTTAGGCTGATAATAGAGTACAAATTGCTGCTCATCTAATGCAGTACGAATAGCCTCTATATTTTCTCGTTGTACTTTAACAGCATTATCATGAACGATATCAAACAAGTGATAACGATTCTTACCTGATTCTTTAGCCGTATACATCGCCTGGTCGGCATGATGTAAGAGCATGTCTGCATCCACACTATCTTGCGGGTAGAGGGTGACACCAATACTGGCTGATATATTTAGCACTACCTCTCCGATTGTGACAGGCTCAGATGCTGATAATAACAACCGATCTAATACAGGCTCACAATCTTCAACTTTAACTAAATCTGCTAATACAGCAACAAATTCATCACCACCGATACGAGCGAGGGTATCGCCTTCACGTAACGCCTCTTTCATGCGAAGTGATAGTGCAATCAGCAGCTCATCACCCACATGATGACCATAGTTATCATTGACTTCTTTAAAGCCATCTAAATCTAAAAATACAACAGCGAGTGACCGCTTGTGTCGATTGCACTGCAACATCGCATGAGATAACCGGTCAGCAAGTAATAAACGATTGGGTAAATTAGTAAGAATGTCGTAACGAGCGGTGTGCTCTAGCTGGTCTTGATGCTTTTTCATCGTAGTGATGTCACTACCTAAAGCGACATAATGAGTAGTAACACCTTGTTCATCACGTACAGCACTAATGGTTTTCATCTCAGCGTACACTTCGCCACTCTTACGCCTATTCCAAAGCTCACCATACCAATGACCTTCTTTTAGCAGTGTTTGCCACATATCGACATAAAACTCGGGTGATTGTCGTCCTGATTGAAGAATACGTGGGTTCTGTCCAATAACCTCTTCACGACTATAGCCAGTTACAGCACTGAATGTATCATTTACATCAATGATTGTGCCTGAAGTATCGGTGATGACAATGCTTTCTTGGGCCTGTGTGAATACACTGGCGGCTAGGTTGAGTTTTTTTTCAGCTAGTTTACGGTCTGTGATGTCACGCCAAGTTGTCAATATCAACTGTTGTTTTTCTATCTGTATAGGGGTGAGCAGAACTTCTACTGGAAAATCTTCACGGTGAGGGCTACGATGTATCCATTCGAAACGATGACTACCTTTTTGTACGGCAAGTGCAATCATTTCTTGGGCTTTTTCGAAGGAGTCACGGCCATCAGGTTGATGCGGCGGTGAAAGTTCAGCGGGATGTAGTGAAACCATGTTTTTCACGCTTTTAAATCCCAGCATAGCCGCTGCTGCTGCGTTGTAATCAATGAATTTATTTTCACCTGTGTCAAGAAGTAACAATGCGTCAGCTGTTTGCTCAAACAGCTGACGGAAACGATTTTCACTCTTTTGTACTGCCTCTTTTGAATGCTTGAGTTCAGTAATGTCAATCATCGACGTTAGACAATCAGTACCGACCTTATCGATATTCGCCTCGACACTGAGCCATAATACACGCCTGTCAATCTGTACTTCTACCTCACAGCTCTGTATGCCTCCGCCCTTGAATATTTCTACTAGAAACCTTTTAAATACATCCTTATATTCTGCTGTTACATAATTTAAAAACCTTTGTCCTACTATATTGGCTCGCTCAATACCCAATAGGCTAGCACCTCGCAAGTTGAGCTGACTGATGATGCTACTTGGATTTATAACAAAGTAGGCAATGGGTGCAAATTCAAATAACTCTGTATAGCGGTCAGCGGACTTTTTTTCATCTATTCGAGCTTGTTGCAGTTCATCGTTTTGCAGCTCCAGCTCAATTTGATTAACTTGCAACTCGTGTAGCAACCTTTTAGCATCCTGCTCACTGTGGCGCTCACCCTGTTTTTTTAGTTGGGCTTCAGCGCGCTGGCGCAGCTCTGTTGAGGATGGCTTGGGTGATTTGGGCGGCAGGGTCATGAGGAAGAATTTAACCTACGTAACTCTGCTTCTAGTGTCTTAGCTTGGCTAATATCAATAAAGGTAATGACCACGCCATCAATGACATTTTCCTGTGTCCGGTATGGCATGATGCGGACTTTGAACCAGCGGTCATCGCTTGCCGCTACCTCTTCTTCTATAAAGGCCAGTGTCTTTAGCACCTTCTGCGCATTATTTTCTAGTTCGACATAGTTCAGACTAGTCGTAACGTCAGACAGTGGGCGACCAACATCATTTGGGATTAGTTTGAATAGATGAGATACCTGGCTAGTGAAGCGGCGCACGTGCAGCTGATTATCCAGAAATATTGTGGCGATTTCGGTACTATCAAGTAGGTTTTTCAAGTCGCTGTTGGCAGATGATAAATCTTCGAGCTTGGATTCTAGTTCAGCGTTGATGGTTCGCAACTCTTCATTCATCGACTGCATTTCTTCTTTAGAAGTGGTCAGCTCTTCATTGGTGGACTGCAATTCTTCGTTGGTCGACTGCAATTCTTCATTGGTAGATTTAAGTTCTTCCTGAGAGGACTGCATTTTCTCGCGAAGCATTTGAATTTCGTCGTAGGCTTGTTGCAGTTCGAGTTGTAATTTTTTCTCAGCAGTACTTCGCTTTTTGCTGGGCAACTTGGTGGGTGTTGCCACATCAGTAAATACCACCATTAATAAGCCTAAAAGTGATTCTGGTTTAGTAATGGCTTGTACTGTCAGATTAATGGTGTGTGTACTGTCTAGCGTCAGGTTGCCAATATTAACGGGCTCTACTTGCTTGCGTGCTGCAGTTATAGCAACGTCAAGCTGATGTCGTAGTTCTTCACGCGCCATCACGTGAATATTCCAGTTGGCTTTGCCTGCAGCAGGCTCTATGTATTTTCCGGTACGGCCATTAATGTAGAGGATGTCGCCTTCAGCATTAATGAGTACAGCTGCTGGCGTGTAGTTTTGTAGCAAGATCTGTTCTGCTTGTGTTTGTAGGTTGGTAATATTGCTATTCATCTCTCGGGGTTTCTCAGGTTCATTCTCTAGCAAGGGTGTAACAGGAAATACCCGTGTTGGAAAGTCGACGTCTATTAGTTGTGTAGACGTATCGATACGAGTGAAGAGTTGATAACTTTGATTAGTCTGTGTGAACAATGAGGTGAAATGACCAATCGTTTCAGCACTACCTAATAGAAGAATACCGTGAGAATTGAGTGCATAGTGAAACAAAGGAAGCAATTTTCTTTGTAGTTCTGCTTCAAGGTAAATAAGCAGGTTACGGCAGGTAATAATATCTAATTTGGTGTACGGGGGATCAATGATGATGTTCTGTGGTGCAAATATTATCATCTCACGTACTTGTTTTTTGATACGGTAACCATGTTCATCTTTAATGAAGTAACGCTCTAGTTGCTTCAGCGGTATATCAGCCTCAATGTTTTCTGGATAATGGCCTAGTCGTGCAATATTAATCGCATCTTCATCAAGATCAGTAGCAAAGATTTGTAGCTTGAAACGTCCCTTAGGCTTAACATCATCTAATACATCCAAAAAGGTCATTGCAAGTGAGTAGGCTTCCTCTCCAGTGGAGCAAGCGGCTACCCATGCTCGTAACTCTCTCCCTTCTGGATAATGTTCCAGTAGTGTTGGTAGTGAGACTGATTTAAACTGCTTCCATACTTCTTGATCACGAAAGAAATTGGTTACCCCAATTAACAGCTCTTTAAACAGTAGGTCTTGTTCTTGTGGGTTTTGAAGTAAATAACGTGCATAGAGTGCGATAGTTTTAAGTTGATATAGACTCATACGCCGTTCGATACGACGATAGAGGGTGTTTTTCTTGTAGAGTGAGAAATCGTTTCCAGTACGTTCACGCAGTATGATGATTATCTGTTGCAGTGCACTTTTTGACTGGTGTTCCAAGGTCGGCTCAATATCAGTTGAGATGCGATGAGGGACGTGATTCAGAAATGCCATGATATGTTCTGGTAACTCTTTCGCAGGAGCGACAATGTCTACCAGTCCTGCATCAATCACACTACGAGGCATTGAGTCGAACTTGGCAGACTCAGGTGACTGCGCCACAGCCAGTCCAGCACCTTCTTTAATGGCGCGTAACCCTATCGTGCCATCAGAACCCATGCCAGATAAAATGACACCCACGGCACGTTCATGCTGGTCATCGGCTAAAGCTCGAAAGAAGAAATCAATCGGTAGGCGTAAACCATGAATAGCTACGGGGTCAAACAGAAACAGTGTGCCGTGGAGGATAGACAAGTTCTTGTTAGGAGGAATGACATACACACAGTTGGGCTTTACTTTCATGCGATTTCCAGCCTGCATCACTTTCATTTGCGTCTTGCGTTGCAATAGCTCAGACATGATTCCTTTGTATTTAGGATCAAGGTGCTGGATAACGACAAATGCCATGCCACAGGGATTAGGCACATGAGAAAAGAACTCTTCTAATGCTTCCAAGCCGCCAGCTGATGCACCGATACCGACAATGACGGGAGTGCTTGCGGTAGTCGTTTTTTTGGGAGTAGTCGAAGGACTTGGCTTAGGCGGTTCAATTTGCTTTTTCATTTAAGATAAATCAGCTTTAGTCTGCATAAAATCATAATAGGCTTAATTGATCTTACTGTAAATCAGGTCAAACGGATGACCGCTATGGGCTATGGATTCAACCAATCAGATTGTGTTTAGATTTCTGTTTGGTCTTGTTAGATTAGTTTGAATCTAATAAGAAACATCTTGCAAATGTAACGCATTTGTATCACTGTATGCTTCATGGTAAAGAAAAAGACAGCTACACTTAATCTCCGAGTAGACCCTATCATTAAAGAAGCTATTCGTGATGCAGCCGAGAGGCAACACCGAAGCATAGCTAATATGGTTGAAATGCTAATAAGAGAACACTGTATGCAAGAAGGCTTTCCTGTACCGGTGCAATCGAACCTGTTTGATGAGGATAAGCATGGATAGCAAAACCCTCAAAATGCTGATAGAAGCTGGTGCAGTTAAATCTGTGAGTATTCTAGCTAATGGTGCAACAATTCATGTATCGATCACTACTGGTAATGGCAATACACAACCGGCAACGACACTGAAAGGTGCTATTAAGACATGGAGCACTATCGATAGTGCTGCTAAGTGGGTACGTAATTTAGGTATCGGCAGTATGAAACTTAATGTGGCTAAATGGACACCTAATCAACGGGGGATGTTGTGATGGTTTTTCATTATTAAGTCCTTATTTCTTGTCTTTGTTACTAGGTGCACCTAGTACTACTATTAATGACAACCATCCTAGTAAACTCTGAGAGTGTAGTCCTGAATCCGTACAGCTAGACTGTACACAGAATGTTCAAATTTAACAGATTTTGACCAAGCTAAAACACCCACATAAGAATACAACACCTAAAAAAATAGACCTTCCATACTTAACTCAAAATAGGGTACGGCTTACCAAACTGTAAAAGGTGCCTTTCTAATAGGCAATAAATCAAAATGCGGGGGATGGCTGTTTTAAAATTCGAGTGTATAGGGGGGCGTGGGCGATATCTGGAAGTTTTCAGTTTTCGGTGTGAACGCTTTTTCAAGGTAAGGAACGAATTTATAGTATTTCTAGCTCAATTTTAAAGTGACTATGAGGGTGACTAAAAAATAGACAGGCAATAAAAAAGATCTGGCAATAAACTGCTAAACCCTTGGTATTAATGGCACGCCGGGTGCGATTCGAACGTACGACCGCCTGGCTCGTAGCTGCCTTTTAAACAGGTTGATTGTTTAATTAAATCAAATGCTTGCAGCTTCAGCCAAAATTAAATATTTACTGTGATTTGGTGTTGTTTAGTGTCAGTTATAAATGTCGTATACATTATTGATTACGGTCTTTTATACATAGAATCTTAAAGGGGCGGCTTTCGACCCAAAGCGGACAGCCATGTAATAATTTTGACCACCAAAAACACTCATAGAAAACCTTCATATTCAGGTATACTCAAAATAAGACCTAATTTGGAGATGTAAAAATGGCTAAACAACTTTTCACTATATTTTTTATTTTAGTTGCTTTTCCCGCTTTTGCTGAAGGGCAAAGCCCTTGGTGGAAATTCTGGTCATCAGAAGTGCAGCAAACTGTTGGTGAAGAAACTACTGCAGTTATTGGTAATCACCTTTTTACAGAAGAAGAACGCTCTATACTTAATGAGTTTCTTCGTAATAGAGGAGAAAACAAACGTTATGAAGAAACTGACGATGACGATAAGCATGGTAAAAAAGACAAAGAGGCTAAAAAACAAAAAGCCTTGCCGCCAGGATTGAAAAAGAAAATTGAACGTGGCGGTCAACTCCCCCCTGGTTGGCAGAAAAAAGTTGCTCGTGGTGAAGTGCTTGATAAAGACCTATACCTAGCATCAAAAGGTTTACCACAAGATGTTCTCGATCAATTGTCAAACAATCCTGATGGCACTACCATCAGACAAATTGACGATACCATTGTACGAGTAATGGAAACGACGAATGTCATTCTGGATGTGCTAGGGGGAAATACTCAATAATACGGTAGTTTGGCTTCAAGGTTTAAACGAGAAAGAGATTTAATTTAATTGCTACGTTCTTAACGTAGGGACGTTAAATCAACGGCCGCTTTTGGCACGTAAATGACGGATCGAGCTGACCTGACATTCATACGGCAGAATACGACCCAAAGCGGATGGCCTTGTAATGATATCGAACTATATCATAGCTGTATTGTCATATATTTGAGAATACATAGTAGATGCATTGTTCCCCCTAGGCCGACAACGCACAATTATTGTGTCCACTATTCACCCTCTATTTTTTTGTTCAATATTCAGAAGCATGAAATATTGAATACGCCCCACCACGATACACACCCAACATAAAAACTTCGCAAGTCTGCCTCATGGATCCACACCAAACATACAGGAAAAGTTTTTTAACAATCTAAAGCAAGGAAAGTAATTGTTATGAGAAAATCAAAAGTAGTACTTTATTTGGCCAGCAGCGTATCTCTCATGGTACTTTCAGGCTGTGCAACCAATCTAACTCCAGCAGATCACATGCGGGCCGAGGCTGATGAAATACAAATTCAGGTTGATCTTAGAAACCAACTCGCCAAAAATTGGGAAAAAGGCGCAAAAATGATCTCCACAGGAGAGAAACATATTAAGAGTGGAGAAAAACTATTGGAATCTGCACAACGTGATCAAAAAAAAGGACAAGCTGATATAAAGCTCGGTAAACAGGAAATTTCTGAAGGACAAAAACTGATTCTGGAAAGCGAAAAACAATTCCGAGAAAACTTCCCAGAGCAAGACATAAAATCAGTTCAGTGAAGTAAGTTCCACTCGATAGAGTCCGATTAATTTCGT
>QGCW01000030.1_pt1 | contig 29468 bp, 30 predicted proteins | sample 4702261 | NCBI WGS metagenome assembly QGCW01 (sample SAMN08941162, study PRJNA450518) | Sediment metagenome, whole genome shotgun sequencing project. | biome: grassland soil; feature: grassland; material: soil; isolation source: soil 14 days enrichment with methanethiol ...
GGACGATACAGTTAAGGGGTGGATAAAGGCAGTTGCACCTCCAGAAGTGAAAAGCCGTCGAGGACGTCCACGTAAAAACAGGGATCAAAGTTAAATCAACGGGCAAAGTGTCTTCATTAACAAGTGTCTGTTTAATAATAATAATTAACTTGTACATACCCCTTTAATTCGCGATTATTTTTCTTATAAGCTCTATTTCTCAATTGCAAGATACGAGATTGTTTTAACTCCTTAACCAAACGGAGTTTTTACAATGAACAAGTCAACTAATAAAACCTTAACTGCTGGCTGTGAGGACGCAGCGGCCTCCCGGGAGCCGCGCCCACAGCAGCTAGCAGAAATGGGTACAGAGTCTAGTAACACAGTACCCTCTAATTGCATTAATACCTATAACACTAAGATATTAAGGACAGGTATTGATAGTTTATATCTGTCTTATCAAGGTGATTTATCAGAAGAATCTTCCATACGTTTAACTGAGTTAAAGAAATTAGCTCAATCAGATGATCCTGAAAGAGTGGCTTTAGCTCAAATTGAAATCAATACTCATTTATTTGAAGTTAAAGACAGGGGTAGGAATCCTTTTTCCTTTATTTTAAAAGATAATTGGTATCAGCTTGCTATAGCCAAATTGGGGGCTAAAAGAGTACCGCTTGCTTATGTACAGCTATTCAGTGAGTTATTAACCCAACAAGGCTCAGGTTTTGCTGTAAAGGAACTATCTAAGATTGTTGGTTCTTTAGGGAATCTCACAGAACAGCCTGCTATCAGCCGTATCGATCTCTGTGTTGATTTTGTTACTGATTACCATTTACCAGAGATAACTGATAGTGACTGGGTGACAAGGGCTCAGGATATTAATAACCATTCATCTAATAGACAATATTCAGGGACAACCATCGGCGCAGGTGGAAATATATCTGCGAGACTCTATAACAAGACACTAGAGATGAAAAAGAAACCCCGGCTTTACCTAGAAGATATTCATAGTGATTGTGGCTGGAATGGACAACAACAAGTTTGGCGACTTGAATTTCAGTTTATGCGAGAAGCACTCAGAGATTTAGGCGTTCGTTATTATTCTGATTTAGACGATTCTTTATCTGGCCTTTGGCAATATGCAACTACTAAATGGCTGCGTCATACCATTCCTAATGATATTGATAAAACACAAAGCCGTTGGCCTGTGTCTGATTTGTGGTGTGTTCTTCAACATGCTGACTGGCAAGGGGATAAGCAGTTATCAAGAGAGCCAGTAGAGAAGGGGCGTATACCGAGCGATAGAAGCCTGTTTATCAATGGTATTAGCGGCTTTACTTCATTTATGGCAAGAGAAGGGATTGTTGATCATCATGCAGCATTACAGTCATTTTTTACTAAAGCTAAGCAATTTCATGACAATCGAGAACATATTACGGGGCTAGATTTTGTTGGCTATATCTCTCAGAAAGTTGCGCTAAAAATGCGTGATTATGGCACGTCATTAAATATGCCTGCTGATTCTGATTTGCATCCGTCAGATAAGGCTGTTTCTGATGCTTATAGGAAAGCAAGAGATGGTGGGTAATGATCACCAAACGCTTGATCTGTATGAAGCTGCTGATTTTCTTAAGATGCACTGGCAGACACTTAGGGCTAAAGCTGTGCGGGGAGAAATCCCCGCCGCTAAACCTGCCAAACAGTGGGTGTTTTTACGAGAAGATCTTGTTTCTTATCTGCGTTCGAACTATGCTCAATATCGGCTGGAGTTGCAAGTACAACAAAATAGAGGAGGTTCTCTATGTTGTATAAGCGACGAAACTCAAAGTTCTGGTGGTGTAAGTTCATTGCACCAAACGGAAAACGAGTATACCTATCTACTAAAACAGTAGATAAAAAGCTGGCTCAGGAATTTGAGGACAAATACCGAGCAAGTTTGTGGCGGATCATCCAGTTGGGTGAAAAACCACGTAGAACGTGGAAAGAAGCGGTAGTCCGTTGGCACAGGGAAAGTCAGGATAAAAAGTCGATTAATGATGATTTGGCCCATATACGATGGGTTGATCCGTTTATTGGCAGTTTGTTTCTTGATGAGGTGACCAGGGACAAGATAGATGACATCACGGATGCCAAACTTAAAACAGGCGTAAAACCGGCAACGGTCAATCGTATGTTGGAAGTGGTTAGAGCAATTTTAAACCGGGCAGTTCGTGAATGGGAATGGTTGGATAAAGCACCCTTTGTCAGGATGCTTAAAGAGCCTAAAAGGCGGATTCGCTGGCTAACAGCGGATGAGGCACAAAGGCTTATATCGATCCTTCCCAGCCATCTGGCGGCAATGGTTCGGTTTTCATTGGCAACAGGGTTGCGAGAATCTAATGTAACTGGATTAGAGTGGAACCAGGTGGATCTGACAAGGCGAGTGGCGTGGATTCATGCTGATCAAGCCAAAGCAGGTCATTCTATCGGTATACCGCTAAATAAAGAAGCGGTTGTTCTATTGCGAGAGCTTCAGGGCAACCATAAGCAGTTTGTGTTTTCCTACAAAAGGAGACCGATTAAGAAAGCAAATACCAACGTATGGCGTAGGGCGTTAGAGCAGGCGGGAATTGAAGATTTTCGCTGGCATGATTTACGGCATACCTGGGCGAGTTGGCATATTCAAAATGGGACGCCAATTCATATCTTGCAGGAGTTGGGTGGTTGGTCAGATATTCGGATGGTTCAGCGTTATGCTCATCTGTCTTCTGAACACTTAACACCGTATGCAGATAGGTTGTGTGAATTGAAGCCTGTTGGGGTGACATTATTGGGGACAGCAAACGCTGACAATAAAAAAGCAGCTAATCACTAAGTGACTAACTGCTTGATTATATTCTTAATTAATGGCGCGCCCGGTACGATTCGAACGTACGACCGCCTGGTTCGTAGCCAGGTACTCTATCCAGCTGAGCTACGGGCGCTTAATTTGCTTATTCTACTAGAGTTAAGGCTTTAGTACAATAATTATGGCGGAGAGCGAGGGATTCGAACCCTCGATAGGGATTAACCTATACACCCTTAGCAGGGGCGCGCCTTCAGCCACTCGGCCAGCTCTCCACAAAACCCGTTATTATAATGAGATATAGGCGATATGGCTAGTCTAATTTAGATTCAGCTGCCAGTTTTATCTTGTTCTTTTTCAGACTGAATACGATCGTATATTTCTTCACGATGTACGGAAACTTCTTTTGGTGCATCGACACCGATTCTAACTTGGTTACCTTTAACACCGAGGATGTTAACAACTACATCATCTCCGATGATGAGTGATTCTCCTACACGTCTTGTGAGTATTAACATGTCGTACTCCTTACTTTCTGGTTACCTTTCGGCACTACGGTGTTATGTTCTAATCAGTGAAACTAACACCAAAACATTGGTTTATAAAAATGTTGCGTGATGACAAGCAGGCCATTTTAACAAATAAACTACAGGGTTACGACTATTTAGTCATCAGTTTTGTTGATCAAGTTCAAACGCTTTGTGCAACGATCTAACTCCTAACTCGAGATATTTTTCATCAACAACAACAGATATCTTGATTTCTGATGTAGAAATCATGCTGATATTAATGCTTTCGTCGGCGAGTGCTTTAAACATTGTATTGGCGATGCCCGCATGAGAACGCATGCCTACGCCAACAATTGAAATTTTGGCGATGTGTTCATCACCAGAGAGTTCTCTGGCACCTAAGTTTTTTGCTGTTTCCTGCATGATATCCATGGCACTTTTGTAATCATTGCGATGGACGGTAAAGGTAAAGTCAGTAGTTGCATCATGCCCTGTATTTTGAATGATCATATCGACTTCAATGTTTTTTTGCGCAATGGGCCCTAATATTTGTGAAGCAATACCAGGGCTATCAGGTACCCCCAAAATAGTTATTTTTGCTTCATCACGATTAAATGCGATACCTGATATTAAGGCTTGTTCCATTTCATCTTCCTCAGTGGTAATTAATGTGCCGCCACCTTCAGTAAATGACGATAAGACACGTAAGGGAACATTATATTTGCTGGCAAACTCTACGCTACGAATTTGTAAAACTTTGGCGCCTAGACTAGCCATTTCTAACATTTCTTCGTAGGTGATGCGATCAAGTCGACGTGCTTGTGATACAACACGTGGATCGGTGGTGTAAACACCATCTACATCCGTATAAATCTGACATTCATCAGCCTTTAAAGCAGCGGCTAATGCAACGGCAGTGGTATCAGAACCGCCACGACCGAGTGTAGTGATATTTCCGTTTTCATCACACCCTTGGAACCCAGCTACAACTACGATACGACCGGCAGCTATGTCTGCATGAATTTTATTATTATCAATTTCCATGATACGCGCTTTGTTATGCACGTTGTCCGTCAGGATCCGAACTTGGCTGCCTGTATATGAATGAGCTTGGATGCCGTGTTGTTCGAGAGCCATACAGAGTAGGGCGATAGTGACTTGCTCACCAGTAGAGAGTAGTACATCAAGTTCACGCCCTTGTGGATCAGCAGTAAATTCTTTGGCTAAATCAAGGAGTCGATTTGTTTCCCCGCTCATTGCAGAGAGGACGACAACCAGATCGTGCCCTTGTGCTTTGAAGGCAACGAGTTTTTTAGCTATTTCTTTAATTCGTTCAACACTACCGACAGAGGTGCCGCCAAATTTTTGTACAATAAGCGCCATCTTTTACGTGTCCATTTTAGTGCTGACCCATTCTGCAACAGAGTTGAGGGCATTGGCTAAATTATCCGGTTGATTTCCACCCCCCTGTGCCATATCGGGTCGACCACCACCTTTACCTCCAACCTGTGTTGCAACATGAGCAACCAGATCGCCCGCGCGAACTCGGTCGGTAAGGTCTTTTGTAACCCCAGCAATCAGCGTAATTTTACTGTCATCGACACTGGCAAGTACGATTGCTGCGGAGTTGAGTTTGTTTTTAAGCTGGTCAACGGTATCACGTAAACTTTTACTGTCAGCGTTGTCGAGTTGCGATGCCAGTACTTTTATACCAGCAATATCTTGTGATGCGGCGGCAAGGTCATTGCCTGCATTACTGGCTAATTTACTTTTTAATGTGTCAATTTCTTTTTCAAGTTGGCGAGTTCGTTGAATAAGTTGCTCGGTTTTTTCGTTAATATTCTCTGGCTTGGTCTTAATTGCAGAAGCAATAGCTTGAATAGACTGTTTGTTTTGCTCAACAAGATCAAGCGCCGCCTCGCCTGTCACAGCTTCAATCCTTCTGACACCAGAAGCGATACCTGCTTCGGAAGTGATTTGAAACAGACCAATATCACCTGTGCGTTTAACATGCGTACCACCACACAGTTCGGTAGAAAAATCACCCATGGAAAGAACACGTACTTTGGCATCATATTTTTCACCGAAAAGTGCGATGGCTCCAGATTCTTTAGCTTTTTCTAACTCCATGAGCTCAGTTTCAACAGGGTGATTAAGGCGAATGTGCCGGTTGACCAGATGTTCAATATCTCGGAGCTGTTGGTGGCTGACAGGTTCGAAGTGTGAGAAGTCAAAGCGTAAACGTTGCGCAGTGACTAAAGAGCCCTTCTGAGTGACATGATTACCTAGAATATTTCTAAGTGCTGCGTGCAAAAGGTGAGTCGCCGAATGGTTTAATGCTGTTGCATGACGATTAGTTTCATTGATAGCCGCGTTGACTGTGTCACCCACCTTAAAGTTACCATTTTGGCAAAGTCCGATATGGCTGAAAGCTTGCCCCTGTTTTTGAGTATCTTCAACCTGAAAGCAAGCTGTATCGGATGCAATTTGGCCAATATCACCTGCCTGACCACCGGATTCTGCGTAAAACGGCGACTGGTCGAGCACAATCACACCATGTTGGCCTTGGTTAAGTTGTTGGCTTTCTTCACCATCAATAAAAATATGGCTTATTTTGGCCTGTTGGGCCAGGTTGTCGTAGCCGCAAAAGTTAGTCTCGCCATCGATAACTAACGTTTTATCAACGCCGCCAGCAAATTGGCTCGCTGAACGCGCACGGGTACGTTGCGCTTCCATTTGCCGTTCAAAGCCAGCGATATCGATAGTTAGGTTGCGTTCCCTTGCGATATCAGCGGTTAAATCGATAGGGAAGCCATATGTATCGTAAAGTAGAAAGACGGTTTCGCCGGGAATTTCCTTGTCTGACATATCGGCTATAGCTTGATCAAGGATCTTAAGGCCATTATCTAATGTGTCAGCAAAGCGGGCTTCTTCAGTTTGTAGTGCTTGCTCAACAAGCGTTTTTGCATCGACTAATTCGGGAAATGCATCACCCATTTCTGTAACCAGCGGTGCCACGAGTTTATAAAAGAAAGCATCCTTCAAACCTAATTTATGACCGTGGCGAATGGCACGTCGGATAATGCGTCTTAATACATAGCCACGTCCTTCATTAGATGGCTGGACACCGTCTGTAATCATAAAGGCACAGGAACGAATATGATCGGCAATGACGCGTAACGATGTGTTGCTTGAATCTGGTGTGCCTGATAAATCCTGAATGGCTTTAATCAAGTTTTTGAACAAGTCGATATCATAGTTATTATGCACGCCTTGCATTACCGCTGCCAAACGCTCTAAGCCCATGCCTGTGTCGACAGATGGCTTGGGAAGCGGTGACAAGGTACCATCGATTGTCCGGTCATATTGCATGAAGACAAGGTTCCAGATTTCAATATAACGGTCGCCATCTTCTTCTGGTGTACCCGGCGGGCCGCCAGCCACGTCAGGGCCATGGTCATAAAAAATTTCAGAGCAAGGTCCGCAAGGTCCAGTATCGCCCATTGACCAGAAATTATCTTTGGCACCAATGCGTGATAAACGAGCTGGATCAACGCCAATATCGTTTAACCAGATATCTGCCGCGTCATCATCATCCTCAAAGACAGTAACCCACAGTTTTTCGGGTGGCAGTGCGAGGGTTTGGGTGAGAAATTCCCAAGCATACTGAATCGCTTCGCGTTTGAAATAATCACCAAAGCTGAAATTACCTAACATTTCAAAAAAAGTATGGTGACGAGCGGTGTAACCTACATTTTCCAGATCATTATGTTTGCCGCCAGCACGAACACAACGTTGACTAGTCGCAGCTTTATTATAATGGCGGGTTTCTTGCCCCAAGAAGAGGTCCTTAAATTGAACCATACCTGCGTTAGTGAACAATAACGTAGGATCATTGGCGGGTACTAAAGGGCTACTTGCAACAACTTCATGGCCTTTTTGTTGGAAAAAGTCCAAAAAGAGTTTACGAATTTGTGCGCTACTTTTCATGTTTTATTAGTAAAACTTTCCGTTATTTGCTCATGTGTAAAACCACGGTAGAGAAGAAACCGCTGTTGTTTTGCACGCTCTTTAAAATCATTTGGCCTTTGTTCCCCAAAGCGCTTGCTCCGTACTTCGTCAGCAAGATTAAACCAATCTATTTCGGCATCATTGAGGGTGTCAGCGATGATGTCTGACTCTACCCCTCGTTGCATTAACTCTTGTTGAATGCGGAGACTGCCATAACCACGTCCTGAACGATAACGTAGATAGTTTTCGGCAAAGCGATGATCACTTTGCAAATTAGCCGTAGTGAGTTTATCAATAACATCATTTATCTCTTGGTCATCAAACTCAGCTTTGGCTAATTTTGTTTTTAATTCATAACGACTATGTTCGCGGCGAGCTAATAAATTCATCGCTCGCTCAGTAATGCTCTTTTTTTTCACACTTCAATGTCGTTTTCTTTAGTGTCTTTGGGGGCAGCACGTTTGGGAAACTTGGCAGCATAAATCTGTGTTTTTATTTCATTCGCCATATCAGGGTTTTCTTTTAAGAAAAGTCTAACATTGTCTTTACCCTGACCAATACGAGTACCATTATAGCTATACCAGGCCCCAGATTTTTCCACGATATTTTCAGAAACGCCGATGTCAATCAGTTCACCTTCGTGTGAAATACCTTCGCCATATAAAATATCAAATTCAACCTGTTTAAAGGGCGGGGCAACTTTGTTTTTAACCACTTTGACACGGGTTTCATTGCCCAAAATCTCATCACCTTTTTTGATAGCACCAATGCGACGGATATCAAGGCGTACTGAAGAATAGAATTTCAGCGCATTACCGCCAGTTGTTGTTTCCGGATTACCAAACATAACCCCGATCTTCATACGAATCTGGTTAATGAAAATAACAAGGGTATTAGAACGCTTAATATTGGCAGTAAGCTTTCTTAATGCTTGTGACATTAATCTGGCTTGTAGCCCCATATGGCTGTCGCCCATATCACCTTCAATTTCAGCTTTCGGTGTTAAGGCAGCAACAGAGTCAACGACAACAATATCAACAGCACCCGAGCGAACCAACATATCAGTAATTTCCAGTGCTTGTTCGCCGGTATCAGGTTGTGAGACGAGCAGGTCATCAATGTTGACACCTAACTTTTCAGCGTATGTCGGATCTAATGCATGTTCCGCATCGACAAAAGCGGCGGTTCCGCCTATTTTCTGCATTTCTGCAATAGCATGAAGGGTGAGTGTTGTCTTACCTGATGATTCTGGTCCATATATTTCAATAACACGACCTCTGGGGAAACCACCGACACCTAGCGCTACGTCAAGACCGATAGATCCAGTTGAAACGGCTTCAATATCGCGCGATGCAGCTGAATCACCTAAACGCATCACACTGCCTTTACCAAATTGTTTTTCAATTTGACCTAAGGCTGCTCCCAGTGCTTTCTTTTTATTGTCATCCATTTTTAAAGTTGCCTTTAGTAAATGTTTATCTTTATATAAAGATTAGAAGGGGGGGATTATCCCATAGTTGCCTTGGAGTCTCTAGCGTTTTTAATGATTCCTTCCAGCGCTTTTTCCATTGCTTGCCTTCTGATTGCTTGACGGTCGCCATTGAAGTGGTGGTGACAGTAACATGAGGGTCGATTTTCCATAGCCCAAGCGATATAAACGGTGCCGACAGGCTTTTCGTCACTACCGCCATCAGGACCGGCTATACCGGTAATTGATACGGCAATGTTTGATTGCGAATGAGCGAGTGCACCTTCAGCCATTTCAATTGCGGTTTGTTTGCTGACAGCACCGAATGTTTGTAATGTGCTTGCCGATACGCCCAATAAATCCTGCTTGGCTTGGTTACTGTAAGTGATAAAACCACGATCGTACCAACTGGAGCTACCTGACAGATCAGTGCACAATTTGCCAAGCCAGCCACCTGTGCATGACTCGGCAGTGACTAGCAGGCTTTTGTTGGTTTGGAGGGTATGGGCAAGTTGTTGTGTTAAATCTTCAAGGTGGGCATCAGTAATTGTTTGCATGCGCTACACTATGTCCATGGTCAAAACAGTCAATCATACGCCAATGATGCAGCAATATCTGCGGATTAAGGCTGAGCACGCGGATTATTTGTTGTTTTATCGCATGGGTGACTTTTATGAGTTGTTCTTCGATGATGCGCACAAAGCCGCTGAATTACTCGATATCACATTAACTGCGCGAGGCAGTAGCGCTGGCTCACCAATCCCAATGGCGGGTGTTCCTTACCATGCTGCTGACTCGTATTTGTCTCGTTTAGTGAAACTGGGCCAATCGGTCGCTATTTGTGAACAAATTGGTGATCCTTCGCTGAGTAAGGGACCGGTAGAACGGCAAGTCGTGCGTATTATTACACCAGGTACTTTAACCGAAGAAGCCCTGTTAGATAGCCGCAATGAAAACTTGTTGTTGGCGGTACACTCGCAACAAGATCGCTATGGTATTGCCAGCCTGGAACTTAGCAGCGGCCGCTTTATTTTATGCGAACTGGATTCATTGGCTGAGTTGCATGCGGAGCTGGCAAGATTGAATGCGGCTGAGATCCTTATCGATGAATCAGAGTCAACGTTGTTGTCTGAGTTTGAAAATCAGGTTAAAGCCTTACCACCGTGGCATTTTGATATTACTGTTGCTAGACGACGTTTATGTGAGCATTTTCAGACTCAAGATTTGAAAGGTTTTGGTTGTGATGAAAATGATTTAGCAGTCACTGCGGCGGGTTGTGTATTGAACTATGCCCAAGAAACACATCGCACTGCCTTACCTCATATTCAGAACATCAGGTTTGAGCATACTAAAGATAGCATTCTAATTGATCCGCAATCACGCCGTAATCTTGAGTTGGAATTTAATTTATCTGGGGATCGTGACAATACACTACTGTCGATAGTGGATAAAACCGTAACGCCAATGGGCGCTAGACTGTTGCGACGCTGGTTATTAAGACCTTTGCGAGATCATCAAGTATTGCGACAACGCCAACAGGCAATACAGCAATTCATTAGTTTGGAGGCGATTGCTACTAGTCAAACAATTTTGAAGAAACTGGGTGATTTAGAAAGGGTATTGGCCAGAATAGCATTGAGGACCGCGAGGCCACGCGATTTTATGCAATTGCGTAATACTTTAGCGTTATTACCTGATTTGCACTGTTATTTATCCGACTTTGAAGCCCCGCGTCTTGTGCAAATTGATCGCGAGTTAGGTAGCTATACAGAATTATTACATTTGTTACAAACGGCTCTAATCGAGGAGCCGCCGTTATTGATTCGTGATGGTGGCGTTATTGCAAAAGGTTATGATGCAGAATTAGATAAATTGCGTTCTATCCGTGATGAAGCAGATCGCCACATGCGTGAAATAGAGCAATATGAGCGAGAACGTACCGCCAATAGCAACCTTAAAGTCGGTTATAACCGTGTTCATGGTTACTATATAGAAGTCAGTAAAGCACAGAGCATGACGATTCCCGATGATTATATTCGTCGCCAGACACTAAAAAATGCGGAACGCTATATCACGACTGAGCTTAAGTCTTTCGAAGAACAGGTATTGACCGCTAAAGAACATGCTTTAGCGCTAGAAAAAACACTTTATGAGGACTTATTTGACAGCGTATTACCTGATATCGCAGCATTACAAGTGACAGCACAAGCACTTGCAGAGTTAGATGTGTTGACTAATCTAGCTGAAAGGGCAGAAAGCTTGAATTATGTTGCGCCAGAATTTGTTAATGAATTGCAGCTGCATATTGAAGCAGGTCGCCACCCGGTGGTAGAAAAAAGTCTGGAACAACACTTTTCGCCGAATGACTTAACCATGGATATGCAGCAGCGGTTGCTAATGATTACCGGCCCTAATATGGGTGGTAAATCAACCTATATGCGGCAGGTTGCACTGATCGTGCTATTGGCTCATGTGGGGAGTTTTGTGCCGGCTGACAAAGCCATTATCGGTCAGGTTGATCAGATCTTCACCCGAATTGGGGCTTCAGACGATTTAGCGTCGGGACGATCCACATTTATGGTTGAAATGAGCGAAGCGGCTAATATCTTGAACAATGCCAGTGAACAAAGCTTAATTTTGATGGATGAAATAGGGCGAGGCACTAGTACATTTGATGGTTTGGCACTGGCGTGGGCCTGTGCTGAAAAGTTAGTACGCGATATTGGTGCCTATAGTTTATTTGCTACACATTACTTTGAGCTCACTGAAATACCACAAGCTTATGATAGAGCAGTGAACCTACATTTTGATGCGGTTGAACATGACGATAAAATTGTTTTTATGCATCAATTAAAACCCGGGCCAGCCAGCCAGAGCTATGGTATCCAAGTAGCGCAACTTGCCGGTGTACCCATGGAAGTGATTAGCGAAGCCAAGAAAAAGTTGGCAACACTTGAATCTGTCCGTCAACAGACTTCGGCACTGGAACACACGCCACAAACTGATTTGTTTAATGACAAACAGACGACGAGCGAGGTTGAGCAGTATTTGTTGTCGTTAGATCCAAATGAACTGACACCTAAAAAGGCGATGGAGCAGTTGTATTTTCTTTGTGAGTTAGCAGGTAAAAAAAACTGAAGTCGCTGTTATTTTGATGCGGTGCATTAGTCGCTTTCTAACAGGTACTATCCAAGTACTTGTTGTATAAATACTGACATATCATCAATTTGCTTTGGGTGAACCTCATGGGCCATAGGGTAGTGATGATATTCGGGATGTAACTGCATGTTTTCTAATCGCTCTTTTGCTTTCACTGCAAGTACTTCAGGTACTATTGTATCCATTACGCCATGATAAATAGCAACAGGTAAAGCGTGGTTAGCATTAGAAAAATCAATGGTATCACCACTAGCGAAGTAGCTGGAAAGTGCCATTAACCCGCCAAGTGGCTTGTTATAACTCAGTGCTGTGTGATAAGCGATGGCACCACCCTGCGAAAAGCCAGCAAGAATAATACGATGACTGTCGATACCTGATTCTATTTCATGATCAATAAGTTGCGTGACAGCGTCAGCCGAGTTATTAATACCTGTAATATCAATGTCCTGATTCATTTCCATCGAATAAATGTCATACCAGGCTGGCATGACGATACCCCCGTTAATAGTCACAGCCATCTCAGGAGCATGTGGGAAGACAAAGCGAACTGCAAGCGATTCAGGGAGTGTTAGCTGAGGAATGATCGGAATAAAATCATGGCCGCTGGCACCTAAGCCGTGTAGCCAGATAATTGTTGCATCGGCGGGTAATTCAGGTTCAATAATTTCGCAGTTCAAAGTTGTCATTGTGTTTATGATTTTTCAGGTTGGTAAAGGCAGGTTATATTACGACCACTGTTTTTCGCCTCATAGAGGGCAGCATCGGCATGGGAAATCAATTCATCAAGTGACGTTTCATCATTTAATTCGGCAATACCAATACTGACAGTGACGTGCTCATTGATAGTGCTATAGGAGATTTTGCTTAGTTGCTGATGAATGCGATCAGCGAGCACTTTTGTTTGCTGGATATTTGACTGACTGGCAATAATCAGGAACTCCTCACCACCAAAGCGGCCAACAAAGTCGGTTTCGCGAAGTGTATGAGACAGCGAGGCGGCTAATGTCCTTAATACTTGATCCCCCATTGCGTGGCCATAGTGGTCGTTAATTAATTTAAAATGATCAATGTCGACTAAACAACAACAAAATGAATGATTAAAGCGCTTTGCCCTTTGCCATTCTTCATGTCCGGCATCAAGGATAGCTCGCCGGTTTAGAATGCCCGTTAATTCATCGACAGTAGCCAACAGTTGCATAGCTTTGGCATGACGCTGACTGCGTTTCCATAAGATGATGACTAATACGATGATAGCAGCAGCTAAGATAATGGCTAAATATTGCATTTGAAGCACAGTTTCACGGTGCTCAAGTTCAACCCGTTGATCTTTATTTATTAGCGTAAGCTGTTCATTTTCAGAGACAAAGCGATCGGTATTATATTCAACCTGCAGGCGCTGAGTTAACTCTTGGCCTTGTTGTGACAAATGGTGTTCAAGTAAGGTTGTATACTGTTGATAATGCGATAATGCCTGTTCAAAATTAGCTATCGCTGCATTAGCCTTACTAAGGCCAAGATAGGTTTTTCTCAGGGCCTTACTGTTCGTTTCCAGCGACAAGCTTGATAAAGCAGTCTGGTAGTGGCTAATAGCGTTGACAAAGTTTTTTTGTTGTAATGCAGTATCACCTAAGTGACGATGGACTCTGGCTGCCTGCTGTTTTTCTCCAAGTTGTTGGAACTTGTTTAAAGCTCGCAGTAAAAACGCCTGCGCTGTTTGCCACTGTGATTGCGCTAAAGCATTTACGCCGATAGCTTTTAGTGTGTAGGCGGTGCCGGTGATGTCTTTTAGTTCCTGGCTAAGCGTTAAGGCGTGCTGAAATTGTTGTTGTGCTTTTTCGTATTGTTTTAATGAGGCGCTGACATGACCAAGATTGAACAAGCTGATTGATAGTGCTTTTTTATCATTATTTTTACTATCGATATCAACGAGTTGACTGTAATAACGGTAGGCTAAATCAAGTTGTCCAGTCGTGTAATAAGCGTTTGCCATGACGTTAAGTATGTCATTTTCAATATCACTGTCGCGTAGTGTTTTTGCAAGCTGCTGTGCTTCGGTGAGAAGCTCCAGCGCTTGTTGGTAATGGGCACCATCAATTAGCTTGTCTGCTTGTACTAATAAATGAGCAATTTCTGACTGGGGTGGCGTGGCAGCTTGTGCACTTACGTTGCTGTTGGCTGCCAGTATTAAAGACAATGCGAGTGCAATATAAGTAATCAACAAATTGAGAGGGGATAAAGTAATAGTTGCAGCCTATGTATCTGGTTAATTCAATAAACTATTTGATTTGTTGTTATACGTATTAGGTGGCATTTGCACGTGGTAACCCTGCGACTGTAGGTTTTGCATTACTTTATTGACATCTTCTCTGGCCAAATGTCGACTTGCCGATAGTTCTAATTCCATAACAAAAATAGGCTCTCTGCCCATCGCATCATAAAGTGATTGTGGTACGTCTGAAAAATCATCTTTTGCCGCCAGATAAATATATAACCCATCTTTACGGCTACTTTTGTAAATATAGCTCTGCATAACTGACTCTATGAAATAGGGGGGTGATATATGATCTGTACAGTAGTTTTAGCTGGATCGTAACAGTAAAAACTTCTTGCTCCATCACGGTGTGTTCGTGGTGGATGTCTAACCGGTACCTGATGATGGGTCAGATACTCATACCATTGATCGACTTGTTCAGGTTTTTCAATAATAAAGCCGATATGGTCCAGTTTTTGTGCCGACTGGGAAGAGAAATCATCCTGACTACGGTGCAGTGCAAGATTGTCATTACCTGACGTTAGATAGACATTATCCAGATCAGGTCGCCATTCTACGGTCATACCCATTAAGGTGATATAAAAATGTTCACAGGCTTCTAAGTTATTGACATAAAGTGCGACATGTCGAATACCACCGGTGGCTGGTGGTCTTTCCATAGTTTCTCCCAAGTCTCATCTGATGTTACGAGTGATAATAATAACGGATTTAAGCGTTAATGTAATCAGCTGTTATGTATAGTCTCGACGATATCAAAATCGTGAACTATTTCGACTGATTTTCCCAGCATAATGGAGGCAGAACAATACTTTTCTGCAGATAGCTCAATCGCTTTTTTTACTTGTTTAGGGTTAAGTGCCTGACCAGTCACTGTGTAATGGAGGTGTATTTTAGTAAAGACCTTTGGTATTTCATCACTTCTTTCTGCTGAAACACTGACTACACAGTCTTCAATCGGTTGTCTGGCTTTTTTAAGAATATGGATGACATCAAAGCTAGTGCAGCCACCTAAACCGAGCAATATCATTTCCATTGGGCGTGCTGCTGTACCATGACCGCCATATTCTTCTGGCCCCTCCATGACAATGCTATGTCCTGATCCGGTTTCACCGATAAACTGCACATCTTGTACCCACTTTACTGTCGCTTTCATTTAAAATGTAACCTTTTGTTGAAAATTAATGTTAATTTTGACATATTTAGTCAATTAAGCCAGCAGCATTAGTATTATAGAACAATGTCTTTGGCATAATCATGAAAGGTGGGGTTATATTCAAGTGGATTATATTAAGTACAAACAAATTGAAGAAGATCTCGCTGACTTTTTCCGTTGTTGTCATAGTAAACATTATCCACCAAAAGCAACGCTTATTCGGCCAGGTGACTCCGCTGATACACTGTATTATCTTCGTGAAGGCTCGGTTACCGTGACAATGGAAAATGAAGAGGGTGAAGAGCTCATAGTAGCGCATTTAAACCAAGGCGATTTTCTCGGTGAAATAGGCCTGTTTTCGCAAACAGTGGATCGCACGGTGACGGTTCGAGCCAAGTCTGAGTGTCGCACTGAAGAAATCACCTATCAGCAGATCAAAAGTTTAGCAGCCACCAATTTGAAGGAGTGTTACCCGAAATTGTTGGAGTTACTCGCTGAGAATATGGCTAAGCGTTTGCTATCCACAACTCGAAAAGCGACCGAGTTGGCCTTTTTAGATGTTACTGGACGTGTCGCGGCAGCCTTACAAGAGTTGGCTAGCCAACCGGATGCAGTGAAACATGAAGAGGGCATACAAATCAAAGCAACCCGTCAGGAAATTAGTCGTATGGTTGGCTGCTCAAGAGAAATGGCTGGACGGGTTTTACGTAGCTTGCAAGATCAGGGTGTGGTTTGGGCTCGTGGTAAAACGATGATCATCTATGATGATGAACATCGTAAACCAGCATTAGTATAGAGCCGTTACTTGTTAATTAAATAACTGTTTAAGCTGCTGTCCCGGGTCATCAGCCCGCATAAAAGCTTCACCTATTAAAAAGCCGTTGACATCATGTTCTCGCATCAAGGCAATATCGTCCGTCGTGTGAATGCCACTTTCAGTAATGACTGTATGGCCTGGTGGAATACGATTAAGCAGTTGTAAGGTCGTTTCCAGTGATGTTTCAAAGGTACTTAAGTTTCGGTTGTTGATACCAATTAATGGTAAGTTCAGAAATAAAGCACGCTCTAATTCGACCATGTCATGGACTTCAACCAATACATCCATGTCTAATTGTAGGGCAAGATCACTGAGTTCCATGAGTTGTAGATCAGTCAGCGCCGCGACAATGAGCAATATACAATCTGCGTTCATTGCACGGGCTTCATAAACTTGATAAGGATCAATAATAAAATCTTTGCGTATCACTGGCAACGAACATGCCGCACGGGCCTGTTGTAGATACGCTTCACTGCCTTGAAAAAAGTCTTTGTCAGTTAAAACGGAAAGACAGGCAGCCCCATTTTTTTCATAACTTCTGGCAATATCCGCTGGAACAAAATGTTCTCTCAACACGCCTTTACTGGGGGATGCTTTTTTGATTTCTGCAATCACTGCACATTGTCCGGTATTGATTTTACGTTCAATAGCACTGACAAAACCTCTTGTCATTTCTGCTTGTTCGGCCAACTGCATCATTTGTTGAAGTGAGGTTGTTTGGCTACGCAAGCTAATTTCTTGCTGTTTACGAGCCAGAATTTTCTTTAGAATATCGGGGGTATCACTCATTTATCTTTCTTTTGTATTCGTTATTTCAATAAAATCGCGCATTTTTTGTAGCGCAGTACCATTATCAATCACAGCTTGGGCTTTGGCGATGCCTTCAATAAGAGAACTGGTTAGATCGCCTGCGTAAATGGCTGCCCCAGCATTCAATACAACAATATCGCGGGCAGGGCCTAATTCGCCATCAAAGATAGCTTCGATAATGGCTAAGCTTTCTTTAGCATTGGCCACAGCGAGTTGGTCAACGGCTTGGCGTTCTAAGCCAAAGTCTTCTGGTTTAATTGTATAGCAGCTAATTTCACCATTTTTAAGTTCGGCGATATAGCTGTCTGAACCGATACTGATTTCATCAAGACCATCTTCAGCATGTACGATTAACACATGTTCGCTGCCAAGTTCTTTTAATACCCTGGCCATGGGCTCAACCCATTTTTTATCATAAACGCCTAATACCTGATGACGTGCATTGGCAGGATTAGTTAATGGCCCCAACAAATTAAAGACAGTTCTTACTGCCAGTTCTTTACGGGCACCAATGGCATGTTTCATCGCACCATGATGTTTTTGGGCAAACATAAAACCGACACCGGTGGATTGCACACATTGAGCAACATGTGCCGCTGAAATATCAAGGTTGACGCCGGCAGCTTCTAATAAATCTGCACTGCCTGAGCTACTGCTGATAGAACGGTTACCATGTTTGGCAACGTTACCACCGGCGGCGGCGACAACAAATGCACTGGCAGTTGAGACATTGAATGTGCTCGCACCGTCACCGCCGGTACCGCAGGTATCAATTAGAGGTTCACAGTCAAGGGTAACTTTAGTTGCCAGCTCGCGCATTACCCGGGCAGCCGCCGCTATTTCTGTGACAGTTTCTCCCTTCATTTGTAAACCGACAAGGAAACCACCAATTTGGGCTTGGGTCGCTTGACCTGTCATGATTTGCTGCATCACGTTAACCATTTGTGATGAACTTAGATCTTGTTTGATTGTAACGGCCTTAATCGCTTGCTGAATATTCATTGTTATTCTTCTAAAAAGTTTTTCAGTAGTGCATGGCCTTGTTCGGTCAAAATTGACTCAGGATGAAACTGAACGCCTTCAACAGCTAGTGTCTTGTGTTTGATGCCCATAATTTCATCTATGCTGCCATCGCTATTTTCGGTCCAAGCTGTGATGGTAAAACAATCAGGGAGAGAGGCTTTTTCGACGACTAATGAATGATAACGTGTCGCTTTAATAGGGTTGTTTAACTCTCTGAAAACGCCAGAATTATTGTGGAAAACATCAGATGTTTTACCATGCATAATTTGATTGGCATGAATAATTTTTCCGCCAAAAGCTTGCCCGATAGATTGGTGGCCAAGACAAACGCCTAAGATTGGTTTTTTGCCAGCAAAGTGACGTATGACCTCAAGCGAAATACCGGCTTCATTTGGTGTGCAAGGCCCGGGGGAGATAACGATCTTTTCTGGGTTTAGTTGTTCAATTTCTTTGATGCTTATCTTGTCATTGCGATGAACTTCAACATCGGCACCCAGTTCACCAAAATATTGAACCAGATTGTATGTGAAGGAATCGTAATTATCTAGCATTAATAACATGATCGCGATCCATTAGTTATGTTGCTTAGGTTCGATATCCAGACCGTCCTCGGCCATCGAAACTGCCCGGAAGATGGCACGTGCTTTATTCATGGTTTCTTGCCATTCCATTTCTGGTACGGAATCATAAACGATGCCGGCACCAGCCTGGATATGTAATGTATTGTCTTTGATAACTGCAGTACGAATAGCAATAGCCGTATCCATGTTGCCAGACCATGACAGATAACCAACAGCACCCGCATAAATGCCGCGTTTTATGGGTTCTAATTCATCGATAATTTCCATTGCCCGTACTTTTGCAGCACCACTGACAGTACCAGCTGGAAACGTGGCACGTAATGCATCAATACAACTCATCTCTGATTCAACCTGGCCTGTGACATTCGATACAATATGCATAACATGCGAATAACGCTCGATCACCATTTTGGCTGTCAGTTTCACCGTGCCGAATTGGCTCACACGCCCGACATCATTTCGGCCAAGATCAATTAGCATTAGATGCTCGGCCAGTTCTTTGGGATCGGATAACAAATCTTGTTCTAACGTTTTATCTTCCTCGGGCGTCTTACCACGTGGGCGTGTGCCAGCAATCGGTCTGACAGTAATTTCATCATCTTCCATTCGAACCAGAATTTCTGGTGAAGATCCTACAATATGGCAATCATCAAGATTGAGATAATACATGTAGGGTGATGGGTTTAATGTTCTAAGCGCACGATAAAGATCGATGCCAGCAGCTGAAAAAGGGATAGAAAGTCGCTGTGACAATACCACTTGCATGATGTCACCATCAGTAATGTATTGTTTTGCTTTTTCAACTGCATCGACAAAACCGTCGTGGGTGAAACCAGAGACAAAATCGGATTCATGTACGTGTTTCCGAACCTGTTGTGTATTGTGCTGCGGCGTTGCTGTGCGTAACTGATGGGTTAAGCGATCTAGACGGTCTTGTGCCTGTTGATAAGCATTAAGTTGACTAGGGTCGGCGTGTACAATTAAATACAAGCGTCCACTCAGGTTATCAAAGACCACTAATTCATTAGAGACCATTAACACAATATCCGGGCAGTCCAGTGGATCTGGATTGGGGCAGTTACCTAAACGTGGTTCGATGTAACGGATTGTGTCATAACCAAAATAACCGACTAAACCACCGTTAAAACGCGGTAAGTCAGGAAGATCGGGAACAATATACTGTCGTTTGTAATCTTCAATCCATTCTAATGGGTCATCACACGAGTTTTGTTCTATTAACTCACCCTTATGCGTTATCTCAACATTATTGTTGTAAACTTTAATGATGGTGTCACTGGGCATGCCAATAATTGAATAACGGCCCCATTTTTCACCGCCATGTACCGATTCAAACAAATAGCTGTATGGCCCGTTAGCAAGTTTTAAATACGTACTGAGAGGTGTGTCGAGATCAGCTAATACCTCGCGAGAAACAGGTATTCGGTTATAACCCTGTTGTATAAATTGTTCGAATTCTGCCAGTGTCATGTCGTGTCTAGAATAAAGTTTTCAATTCTGCGAAGGTGTCTATCACAGCATCCGGCTTGGCAGTTCGAATATCAATGCCATGATTATAGCCATAGCTCATGCAAACGATATTGAAGCCAGCAGCGCGTGCCGCTTTGACATCACTCATAGAATCGCCAAGCATCATAGCTTCAGAAGGTTGTACATCAAAAAAATTAGCACCGTGCAATAGCGGTGCTGGGTCAGGCTTCTTTAATGGCAGTGTGTCACCGCTAATCACAATTTTGAAATAATCATAAATGGCCAGTTTTTTTAAGATAGGTAAGGTAAATTGCTCATCTTTATTGGTCACACATCCCAGCTGAATACCTTGAGATAGTAGCCATTGCAATCCTTGCTCCACATGCGGGTAGAGCTGGCTACGGTCGCAAGGGTGATCCGCATAAAATTGCATAAAAATAGGCGCAGCTTTCGCATATAATGCATCACTGGGCTGACCATTAAGATCATCAACCAATGCGCGTTCAATAAGACGAGGTACGCCATTACCTACCCAGTCTCTGACCTTGGCTTCACCTCGAGTTGGCATGTCGAGAACCTTCATAGTCTCATCAACACACCAAGCCAGATCTGGCACGCTGTCAACCAACGTGCCGTCTAGGTCAATTAAGACCATTTCTGGTTTTTTAAGCGTCATCTGTAATTAGATATTGGCTTGGGCTAATTCAGCACGTAAGGCAGCAATAACAGTTTCATACTGATTAGGATCATTGTCATCCGCCGCGCCGAATACAGCTGAACCTGCGACAAACGTACGCGCTCCTGCTTCTGCAATCTCACGAATATTTTTGATATTGACGCCACCATCAATTTCTAGATCAATATCATAACCACTTTCATCAATCATTTTGCGCGCTTCACGCAGTTTATCTAATGTGTGAGGAATAAATGACTGACCGCCAAAGCCAGGGTTCACAGACATTAGCAAAATGCGGTCAACTTTATCCAGTACGTGTTGAGCGAGCGAGAGGGGCGTCGCTGGGTTAAATACTAAACCGGTTTTACAGCCTTCATTTTTAACTAACTGCAAACTACGATCAATGTGGTCTGAGGCTTCCGGATGGAAAGTAATATAACTTGCGCCTGCTTTGGCAAAATCCGGAATAATGCGATCAACGGGTTTAACCATTAAATGGACATCAATTTCAGCTGTAACGCCATGTTTACGTAATGCTTCACAAACAAGCGGGCCAATAGTCAGATTAGGGACATAGTGATTATCCATGACATCAAAGTGAACAATATCAGCGCCTGAAGCCAAAACATTATCAACTTCTTCTCCAAGGCGGGCAAAGTCTGCAGAAAGGATAGATGGAGCAATTTTAAAATCAGCCATAGTGTTACTCTTTTTGTTGGTGTTAAATAAGAATTGTGTTTAAAGGCGCTACTTTACCGCAAGTGCTTTCTTTTTTCAGCTTTTGTAATTATCACTAGCTGATTATACTTGTCTTTAATTCGTTTGTTAGCAGAAAGAAAACATTGATTTTGAATCACTATTTGTCTGGTTTTATTATTTTTTGTGCAGCTACATTGACTGTCATGAGTAGTCAGGCTGCGGAGGCAGAACTGTCAACGCCAGTAAAAGAAGGCAGTGATGCGACGTTAGTATCAGAAACTGTTCCGGGCGTACTGAGTTATTCAAGCCCAGTAGACGGTTTTCAACCGCTGACAGTTATGGACACAGAGGTTGATGCGGCGTTTCTGGAACAAACTGAAAGCGAGCGCCGGGGCGCAATATTGTTATTTCACGATCAGGGCAATCAATTTGAAAGCCCAGGTGTGATTACACCATTACGGCATTATTTGCCGGAGTTTGGTTGGTCAACTATGACGTTGAGTTATGAGTTTCCGAGCGAAGTGACAATTATGTTATCGCCCAGCTTGGACGATGTCGGTAAAAGCGACGGCGTAACAGTAAAAGAAGAATCAACGTTAACCACCGTTTCCAATGAACAACGATTTGTAGCTGCCATTGAATACCTAAAAGCTAAGAACATAAAGCAACTTATTTTCCTGGGCCACGGCCAGGGAGGTAAACTTGCTATAAATTTAATTGAGAAAAGTTCGTTACCCGTTGCCGGACTTGTATTGGTTGGTGTTCCTGCCGTTGATTCAAATAAGCTTGAACAACTTCGTATTCCGGTTTTGGATGTTGTTGGCAATGATGATCTACGCGGTGTTAAACCATCAGCAAAAAAACGGCATACTGCCTTTGAAAATAAACAACAGTCACACGCGCTACGAGAAATTATTGGCGCCGGTCATCATTTTTATGGTTTTGAGAGCATGTTAAAAAAAATTATCCGTGGTTGGTTAAAAACGCACTTTGAGCAGGGAAATCATTAAATGCGACTCTATGACGGTTTTCTTGTTCACCAGTCAGTCTCAGATGATGGCGTTATTGAAGTTGTCGATACGGGGACAACACGTTCGATGCACTTTGGTACATTTCCCCGGCAGAGTTGCATGTCACTTGAAACACCGCACACGCTCGAGCTGAGCTATACCGAAGCGATGATGGCTGCACTATTGCTCAATCCTCAACCCGAAAAGGTGCTCGTGATTGGTTTGGGAGGGGGGTCATTGGTAAAATTTTTATTACACCATTTTCCTGACTGTCAAATCGATGTCGTAGAGTATCGCTCAGATGTTATACGTGTTGCCCATCAGTATTTTGATGTCCCAGAAGATGACCCACGCGTATCTATTCAGCTGGGAGATGGTTATTTATACGCGCAGCAACGCTGTTATCAGGACAATGTGGAATATGACATGGTGTTAGTTGATGCGTATGACCATGCTGGTATGGCAGCGAGTGTTGGTGTTCCTGCTTTTTTTGATGCCTGCGCCGGCCTGTTATCGTTAAATGGAGTGATGAGTATTAATCTTTGGGGGAGCAACCGGCCTATGTTTAAGATGATGATGGAGCGAATTAATCAAAGTTTTAAGGATCAGTCGATGATTCTCCCAGTTGAAGATAAAGGCAATATCATTGGCTTAGCAACCAAGAAGCAGGTGAGTCAGTCGGCATTAAAACAATTAAAGGTCGTAGTCGATGAGTTGGAGCTTCAGTTTGCTGTTAATTTGCCCAAATCATTGCGTGACCTGACAAAAAGAAATCGACCTTTTATCGGTCGTTTACTCTTTTAATCTGCAACTATGGCGATATCTATAGTATAAGGTAGAATATTGCTTTTGGCTTAACAGTAATGAATAAACAGCTGGTTTAAAAAAACAATGAATACAATATGGGTTAAAGCGTTTGCTGTCATTGTGGGTTTTCTTGTTGTAACCAGCAATGTTGCTGCAAGCAGCAATGGCGTCGAATTAATTATTAAACGGTCATTACATAAGCTTTATGTGAAAAAAGGGCCAGACACCATCCGTAGTTTTGACGTGGCATTAGGTCGTGGTGGTGAAGGCAAGCTTAAACAAGGTGATCTTAAAACACCATTAGGGCAATACCGTATCAGTACGATGCGGGAAAGTGATCGTTTCCACCTTTTTATTCAATTGAATTACCCTAATATGGAAGATGCGACCAGGGCATTAAGAAATAAGGTGATTAATCGGGTGCAATATCGTCGGATACTCGATGCTCATGTTTTTCAACAACCACCACCACAAAATACACCCTTAGGTGGTTACATAGGCATTCATGGTATAGGTGTTGAAACAAAACAAAAACTGAATATTCATCAAAACATAGATTGGACAGAGGGCTGCATTGCTCTGCGCAACAATGAGGTTGATGAGTTGAGCCGTTTAATTCAGGTCGGCACTCCAATATTAATTGTGGATTAAATTCCACTATCACTTCACGATTGGTGCTGTTTGGTAAAATAAGCAGTTGATACCAATTAAAAATACGGCTTTATCCTATGCAAACCGCACCAGACATTTTTTCTTACCGTAAATATTGGGCACACCGTTTTGGTGTGGCTCCGCAACTTCCTATGTCCAGAGAAGAAATGGACGAATTAGGCTGGGATGCTTGCGATATCATTCTGGTGACTGGTGATGCTTACGTCGATCATCCTAGCTTTGGTATGGCATTAATAGGCCGATTATTAGAAGCACAAGGTTTCCGTGTCGGCATCATTTCGCAACCTGACTGGACCAGTGCTGACGATTTCAAAAAGCTTGGTCAACCGAACCTGTTTTTTGGGGTGACTGGTGGCAATATGGATTCCATGGTCAACCGTTACACCTCGGATCGTAAAATACGTCGTAATGATGCTTATACTGCAGGCGGGGAAGGAGGGAAGCGACCAGATCGTTGTGTTGTTGTTTACAGTCAACGTTGTCGCGAGGCCTATAAATCAGTACCTATAATTATTGGCGGAATTGAAGCGAGCTTGAGACGTATCGCTCACTATGATTATTGGTCAGAAAAGGTACGTCGTAGTGTCATTATGGATGCCAAGGCTGACTTACTGGTTTATGGTAATGGTGAACGGCAAGTGGTAGAAATTGCTCACCGTCTGGCTCAAGGCGAGACCGTAACTGATTTGGCCGATATTCGAGGCACAGCCTATACGCAACCTCATGGTCAGCGTACAGGATGGTGGGAAAAAGATTCCAGTAGTATCGATACACCTGGAACAGTGAACCCACCTGTTGATCCTTATGAAATGAAATCCAGCACCAGTTGCGACAGTGCTCAACAAGAAGCCGATAATAAAGCCGCTCCTGATGGGGCTCAGGTGATTCATTTTAAACGCGCAGCGATGAAGGATAAAGCGCATACAGTTGTGCGTTTACCAAGTTATCAATCAGTCAAAGATGACTCAGTTTTGTATGCTCATACTTCCCGAATTTTACATTTAGAGACAAACCCCGGGAATGCCTTGGCTCTGGTTCAGCAACATGGTGATCGAGATGTCTGGTTGAATCCACCACCGATACCATTAACCACAGAAGAAATGGATGGCGTTTTTGATTTGCCCTATAGCCGTGTGGCACATCAATGTTACGGCGATGATAAAATTCCAGCCTATGACATGATCCGTTTTTCAGTCAATATCATGCGTGGATGTTTTGGCGGTTGTACGTTCTGTTCTATTACTGAACATGAAGGGCGTATTATTCAAAGCCGATCGGAAGATTCAATAATCAAAGAAGTCGAAGCCATCAGGGATACAACGCCTGGTTTTACCGGTGTGATATCAGATCTCGGCGGACCAACAGCTAATATGTATCGCCTTGCATGTAAAAGTGAAGAAATAGAAGCAAATTGCAGGCGTTTGTCATGTGTTTATCCGGGTGTTTGCAAAAATCTGAATACCGATCACACGCCGCTTATCAATCTTTATCGGCGTGCTCGCGCTTTGCCAGGGATTAAGAAGATATTGATTGCTTCTGGTCTACGGTATGACTTAGCTGTGTTATCGCCTGAATATGTTAAAGAACTGGTCACCCATCATGTAGGTGGTTATTTGAAAATTGCACCAGAACATACAGAAGATGGTCCTCTGTCACAGATGATGAAGCCGGGCATTGGTACTTATGACAAGTTTAAAATGATGTTTGATAAGTACTCTAAAGCCGCAGGCAAAGAACAATATCTGATTCCTTATTTCATTGCTGCTCATCCGGGCACGACGGATAAAGACATGATGAATCTGGCACTTTGGCTTAAACGTAATGGTTTTCGTGCTGATCAAGTACAGGCTTATTTACCGTCACCGATGTCAGCTGCCGCTGCCATGTACCATTCGGGTAAGGATACTTTGCGTAAAGTGAAACGACGCGGTGGTGATATTGTGGTGCCTAAAGGTATTAAAGTACGGCGTTTGCATAAAGCCTTTCTGCGTTATCACGATCCGGAAAACTGGCCAATGTTAAGAGAGGCGCTGAACAAGATGGGCCGTGCTGATCTTATCGGTAACGGTAAACGTCATCTTGTACCAACATGGCAACCTGCTGGCACTGGGGCACAAGGTGAGGGGCGGCGTAATACGCGTTTTAGTAAAGCACAGTCAACGAAGCAAGCAGCAAAGGGAAAAACTTTCAGAACCCAACACGTTAGAAATAATAACAAAACGAAAACAAGACAACGTTAGTATGTATCTAAGCTATTGTTGGACTATGCAAAAAGTATGGTCCGCTAAATAAGAGAGCGTATTTAGGCGAGTATAAATCGTAACGTTTACATATTGTGGTAATTTTATTGCTAGGAGCTATTGTTAGTGCAAAATGAAATTAAGGCCTAAATAGTGAGAGAAACACGGTTGTATAAATGATGGCAGAAATAAGATCTGAAACACCTGGTTTGTTGCGGGTTATTTTGCATTGGTCGATTGCACTATTCTGTATTGGGCTGTTCATCAGCGGCCTTGTTATGGTCGAACTGGATTATTATCACCCTTGGTATCACCGGTTACCCTGGTGGCATAAAAGTTTGGGTGTGTTGGTTATAATGTTAGTTCTTTTCCATCTTTTCTGCAGTAGTTATCAGCAAAAAACCAGGACTGACCAGACAAATAAAGCTAAGCGGCATGCCTGGTTGGTATTGTTGTTTCACCGAGCAATGGAAGGCGTGATTTTGCTGATTGGTATCAGTGGCTATTTTATTGTGACAGCTCAAGGGCAAGACCTGAACATGTTTGATATCATTGCTATACCACCGATAATTACCAACATTGTAAATCTCGAAGATAAAGCAGGTATTGCACACTATTATTTAGCATACCTGCTTATGTTTTTAGTCTTTTTACATACCGCGGCAGCACTTAAACATCACTTTATTGATAAAGACGATACCTTGCTAACGATGCTCGGACAGCACAGAAACTAGTTTTATAAAGGAAGCCAATAATGCGTAAAGTCATAGCCTGTATTCTAGTATTTTTTAGCCCATTCGTTATGGCGGCTGATTATGATATCGATGTTGAGGGTGCACATGCCTTTATTGATTTCAGAATCCAACATTTAGGTTTTAGTTGGATGAGTGGCCGCTTTAATACATTTTCTGGTTCTTTTAGTTACGATGAAAATAAACCTTCAGCTTCTATGGTCGAGGTAACAATTGATACTGCAAGTATAGATACGAATCATGCAGAGCGAGATAAACACTTACGCGGTTATCAATTTCTCAATGTGAAGAAGTACCCTACAGCTCATTTTATATCAACCTCATATCAAGAGCATGAAGATGGCACTGCAACACTGTGGGGTGATTTCACGTTTCATGGTGTGACTAAACCGTTGAAAATAGCTGTTGAACCGGTAGGTCATGGTAAAGACCCCTGGTTCGGTTACCGCCGTGGTTTTGTGGGGAAAACACAATTTAAGATGTCTGAGTTTGCTATGGATGTGGATCAACTTGGCCCAGCATCACAAACTGTTTACTTAACCTTATCCATTGAAGGTATAAGAAGATAGTTTAAATACAAATAAAGCTGACCATGGCGTCGGCTTTGCCTATAATGGGCAACCATTTAAAAACAACCGTATTAATTATTGATGAATATCCTTGCCTTAGATACCTGCACTGAGTCTGTGTCTGTCGCCTTGCTCTATCAGGGTGAACGTTATGAACACAGTGAAGTGCAACGTGGTCAAGCGGACAGTGTTTTAATAATGATTGATAACCTGTTAGCACAGGCAGGGGCCAAAAAGTCTGACATTGAATACTTGGCATATGGCCGCGGACCGGGCTCATTCACTGGTGTAAGAGTGGGTGTGGGTGTGGCACAAGGTATTGCCTATGCGAGAGATATACCTGTTATACCTGTGTCATCACTGGCAGCGGTTGCACAATATGCAGCAGATAGTTTTGGTGCTGAGCATATTGCTGTGGCAATGGACGCCAGAATGAGTGAAATTTATTGTGCAAGTTATCAAAACTGCGATGGCCTTGTTGTGTTGCAAGATGAAGAACGCGTGTGCCCGGCATCAATGTTTATGCCTGCCTATAAGGCAAACTGGTTAGCAGCGGGTACCGGCTGGCAACAGTATGAGTCAGATTTAAAAAATAGCTTTATTGGTCAAGTGGGCGAAATACATCCTCTTTGTTATCCGCAAGCCAGTGCTATTATTAAACTGGCACAACAACAAATCTATGCTGGCAAGTTACAGGTGGCTGAACAGGCAAGACCGGTTTATTTGCGTAATAAAGTGGCAAAGAAAAAAGGTGAGAAATAGTGGCAAAAAAACAAGATGCGCTTTATGCCTCACCCCTGAATGAAATTATTGACTTTAAATTTGATGAAAAAGTTGTTGCCGTTTTTCCGGACATGATTCAACGTTCTGTCCCTGGTTATGCCAACCTGATTTCATCAATAGGTGTGTTAGCAGGCCGATATGTGCAGCCAAATAGCCGTTGTTATGATCTCGGCTGTTCTTTGGGTAGTGTCAGTTTGTCAATGCGTCAGCATATTAAGCAACCACATTGTGAAATCATTGCGGTGGATAACTCAAAAGAGATGATCGAACGAGGAAAAGAGTTATTAGTATTAGACCCTTCACCGAGTGTCACTATTGATATGCAATGTAAAGATATTACTGATACTGCAATAAATAATGCCTCAGTGGTGGTGCTTAACTTTACCTTACAATTTATAGACCCAGCACGGCGTCAACAATTAATTAATAATATTTATCAGGGTCTTAACCCCGGTGGTATCTTGATTTTGTCTGAAAAAGTGTCTTTTAAGTCACGTCGTGAGGACAGCTTTTTGACTGAAGCACACCATGATTTTAAACGTGCTAATGGCTATAGTGATTTAGAAATTAGTCAAAAAAGAACGGCGCTTGACAAAGTGATGATCCCTGAAAGTATTTCATGCCACCAAGAACGACTTTCTGAGGCTGGTTTTGATTTCAGCACGGTCTGGTTTCAGTGTTTTAACTTTGTCTCGCTTATTGCCATTAAATGAAACATTATCAAGCTTTATATTCTCAACTTGAGGCGTTGGGTCACTCTGCATGGTCTCAACAGTTACAAACTATCTTACCGGCGCGTTTAGCAAGCGGTAGTCATGGCAAAATGCCAATATGGCAACATGCTTTAGCGAACTTGCCGGCTATTGTTCCGTCGCGTATAGAACTAAAAAATGCGGTGGAAATTGGCACTAGCAGCGATATAAGCGAAGAACAACGACAACAACTGTTAACTTTATTACCCAACTTCCACCCGTGGCGGAAAGGACCATACCAATTGTTTGGTATAGACCTGGATACCGAGTGGCGATCTGATTGGAAGTGGCAACGTTTGCTTCCACATATTCAGCCTTTAGCGGGCCGTAATGTGCTCGATGTTGGTAGCGGTAACGGTTACCATGGTTGGCGCATGCTTGGGGAGGAGGCGAATCTCGTCATTGGCATCGACC
>QGCW01000031.1_pt1 | contig 26942 bp, 25 predicted proteins | sample 4702261 | NCBI WGS metagenome assembly QGCW01 (sample SAMN08941162, study PRJNA450518) | Sediment metagenome, whole genome shotgun sequencing project. | biome: grassland soil; feature: grassland; material: soil; isolation source: soil 14 days enrichment with methanethiol ...
GATGGGTAAAATGAAGAACGCAACCCAAAAATGCAGATCATGTTCCATCTCTTGTAATAATGATTCTTCTTTGCCGTTGTGTGTTGTTTTAAGTGGAATAGTAAAGGCGAGTGCAACCCCCGCTAAAGTGGCATGAACGCCTGACTTTAAAACACTCACCCATAAAACGAGACCCACAGCCACATAGGCAGCTTTTTTGGTGACACCAAAATAGTTCAATGTCATTAGTACTGCCAGCGATAAAAACGCCACTGTAATTGACAGAGTCGACAAATCAGATGTGTAGAACAAAGCAATAATGACGATGGCACCGAGATCATCAATAATGGCTAATGCCATTAAAAACAGTTTCAGTGAAACCGGTACCCGACTACCCAACATCGATAAGATACCAAGTGCAAAAGCAATATCTGTTGCTGTCGGTATTGCCCATCCCCTCATTGCATCCGGCTCAATATGGTTGTAATTAAAGGCGACATAAATCAAAGCGGGGACCAACATTCCACCAATTGCAGCGATTCCTGGTAATGCCGCTTGTTTTAAATCTGATAAGTGGCCCTGTAACATTTCTCTTTTTACTTCTAAACCAATCAATAAAAAGAAAATCGCCATCAAACCATCATTCACCCATAGATAAAGAGCTTTGTCGATATCTAACGCACCAATCCGAATTTCTACCGGAATATATAAAAAATCCTTATATAAAGGAGCTAAAAAAGAATTGCTTAAAAACAACGCCATCAGAGTAGCAAAAATCAGCAAAATACCGCTGGCGGACTCTTTCTCAATAAACTCTTCAATTATATTGTTAACTTTCGGTAACTTATTACGCATACTCAGTTTAAATGTCCTTTATCATTTTATAGCTACAAATCAAGACAACAAGGTGGCTCGATCATTTCGTGAGATTAACCAAACATTTTCTTGGGCGGGACATAGGCCTTTATGACCACCTTCCACTTCGGTTTCTTCAAGATGTTTCAACTCAAAATTTTGCTGATAATGTAATGCTACTTCTTTATTACTTATCGAAAAAGGTGGCCCAGACACCTTTGTCTGGTCATAATTATAATTTATTAGCAAAATCGGGGCATGATTAGTTAGGGTTATAAGATGTTGACAATAATCTGAACGCATCGATTCAGGCAAGGCTACCAGTGCTGCCCTGTCATAGACGGCATCAACATTTCCCAAATTATCAGGGGTTAATGAAAAAAAGTTACCCACATAAATATCGAGTCGTTCAGCTGAATACCGTTTTAAATTCTCGCTTAGCGACACGATATTTGGAATGATTTGTAATTGTTCAAATAATTCAATCACTGCTTGTTCATGTAACTCTATTCCTAGCACATGATACCCTTGAGATAATAACCAGCTAATATCGAGTGTCTTACCGCATAAAGGCAAAAAAACACGCTGTCCTTGTTGTAAGCCCAGATCCGAAAAATACTTTAACAAAAAAGGATTGGTATCATTTCGGTGAAAACCAATCTGACCACTTTGCCATTTTTGATGCCAAAAAGCTTCATCCATTATTCCCAGCCTTAGTCTAATTTGGATTATCTAGGCTACTGTTGATAATTTGGATCCAAGCAGTTGTAGTCAACATACCATCAGCCCAGTCATCCCATTTTTCTGACAGTCCCTTCTCGCGCATTTCTTCCAGCCATAAATCGGCATCTCTCATCGCCTCTACTTCAGCAATTGTGCCTAGCAACATGGAGTGGAAGAGTTCTAGATCCGCCTTTGTTGATAAAGGACCGTGACCAGGGATAACTTGCGTATCATCATCGATCATACTAAGAATGGATTTAACATTGTCGGCCAGTTTTACTACATTGCCACCATGGTCAACGTCTACAAATGGGAAGAATCCAGAAAAGAAATGATCTCCCATATGGACGATATTGGCATCCTTCAGAAAGACTACTGTATCACCATCAGTATGGCCATTTGCAAAATGAACTAATTCAATGGTTTCATCATTAATATGTAACGTCATGCGATTATCAAAAGTTACCGATGGTAATGCATGCGACGGATAGGCTTCTGATACCATATTGAACATCTTAATTTCTTGTGTTGTCAGTAAACGCGTTCTGACATTGTCATGAGCAATTATCTGCGTTTTATGTCCAAGAACATGATTACCACCTGTATGATCGCCGTGCCAATGAGTGTTAATAAGATAGGTTAACTTGTCCGCCCCGCCGAACTCAGCTAATTCCGCCAGTAAAGCATCAGACATGGAAGCATACTCGGCATCAATCACTACTAAGCCATCTTTGCCTTCGATGACCGCTATATTGCCGCCCTTTCCCTGTAAAAGATGTGTAGTCGAATTAAGATGTGTAGATGAAAAACCGGTTGATTCAGCGTGATGCTGATCGGCCATAATAACGGAAGCCGCTACGAGAGATAACGCTGTCGACATTGCTAAAAAAGTTTTTTTTAATCTATTCATCGTTTTTTCTCCCGACAAAACTAAAAGAGAGTAGAGGCATTTAATGATAACGCTTGAGCACACCTATTCGTATACTCAGCATAATACAGTAAGTGTCTATAAAGCTATATATTGATTAATAGTGAATTTATTTTACCTTTTCTCTTGTTTTAACACCATTAAAGACATTCAAGTCTCTCAATAACAGATGCCAAACAGCTATTACTATTTATCGCTTAACCACTTTGCTATGATCTTGAACCACTACACTTTTATAATGAGCACACGGTAATTATGGACCCTGTCAGCCAAGGTGCACTCGGCGCTGCTGCTTCACAAGCAGTATCAACAAAAAAAGAACTCGCTATGGCCGGTGTCATGGGTTTTTTATCTGGTATGGCCGCCGATCTGGACATACTTATAGGTTCAGACAATGATCCCCTACTCTTTCTCGAATATCACCGCCAGTTCACCCACTCACTCTTATTTATGCCTATTGGTGGTTTGATTTGTGCCTGTATTTTTTGGCTCTTATTCCATAATTTTTCTAAAACATCCGCACCTCGTTTCCAGCATATCTATTTATACAGCTTTGTCGGCTACGCAAGTCACGGTCTTCTTGATAGTTGTACCTCTTACGGTACACAATTATTCTGGCCTTTTAGTAATGAGCGTTTCGCCTGGAATAATGTTTCAATTGTCGATCCATTATTTACCTTACCGCTATTATTACTGCTCGGTCTTACCATTGCTAAACGTTCAAAATTATTGTCTTACCTGACTATTGCTTATGCCATCAGTTATTTAACTCTTGGATTGATACAAGAAAACAGAGCCAGTGACTCTGCTTATCAGCTTGCTTATAGTCGTGGCCACACACCCTTAGATCTTAGCGTCAAACCAAGTTTTATGAACCTCATTGTTTGGAAAAGTATTTATCACTATCAAGGAAGATATTATGTCGATGCCATTCATGTGAGCACAAAAAGCCGTTATTTTGCAGGCGATTCAACCCGTAAATTTAGTGTATCCAGAGATATGCCATGGTTAGATAGTGCCAGTCAACAAGCTAAAGATATCAGCCGATTTGCTTGGTTCTCTGATGACCACTTGGCGCTTGATGCCACTAATCCATTACGTATTATCGATATGCGTTACTCCATGTTACCCAATCGATTAGACGGGTTATGGGGTATCGAATTGTCTAAAACAGCATCCATAACAGACCATGTCAAGTGGACACATAATCGGGGTGGTTCGGATCGGGATGAAAATATTAAAATTCTCTGGTCGATGATCAAAGGAATTAATGCCGAAGAGATACCTTCCTAATCAATCACCGTTTTCTATTTCGGCAATAATAACCCCGAACTCCCCGTCCATGGTTACCCCTCTTTCTGGCAAATAAAAACGTGATATAGAACCATCTAGGTATAAGGCAGTGTTACAACCGAGGTTGTGAAAGTAGTTGGCAAAATCATAAAAATTAACAAAGCCTTTTGATAGAATAAAAACCACTCGCCCATCATCAAGCAATCCAACGCCATTGCGGACACGAAGGCTGGTAGAGTCTGGGTTAAAAGCAGGGTTTATATCACCATTTAGCAACAACATTGGTCCTGATTGCGTTGCATATTCTATTGATTGATCGAGTTTGAACCGCTCCGTCCTGACAATATTTGCTCGTCCTTGTTTTGTAAGATAAAACACGCCATTCGGTTGAATATAAAAATTACCGTAGCCTTGCTGGCGACGACTCAATGGCTGGAGAATCAAACCTCGCTCGATATACAAACCGAGAGGTGTCAAGTCTTGCTGGAAAATACCGCCATTCATGGCGAAAACCAATTGTTTATTATTATTTTTTAACGCGGTTTTTAGCTTAGAAAAACTACGGTAAGGTTTGTTATTTTCCCCTTTCCAGTGCAAGCTTAGTCTCTTATCAGCGGGATCTACGACATGACTGATAAACTTTGAAGGAATGGCTATTTGTTGTGCCTGAGCCTCATTAAAATAACAGGAAGTAAAAAGTAAACTCAGCGCTAACAGACTTGACGTTAACAACATCACACACGACCTTTTTGTGATAACTTTATTAAAGTTGCGAAGCCTGGCTGGAAAAATAATTAACTATCCAGTCATACAATACATGTGCTGTGAAAGCATCAAAGGCCATCTGTTGAAAATCTGTTTCAGGTTCAGAGTTCTTAGATGAAAACTGATAACTCAACATGTCAGAATGTGCATCATGTAAAAGTAAAACAATCCGTTTCCCGGTTTTTGAACAATCTATGGTCATCAAGTCAGCCGAAAAACCACTGTCTCGCATACCTTGATTAACGCCAATAATAGGGTTTATATCAGCAAAATCAGCTTGCACACGCTCATGTGCTTGCGTGGCTATATCACATAACAGTTGTAGTTGTTCGCTAACCAAAATAAAAAATACGCACCATATAAACGAAACTCACAATCCAACAGCGATATGCCGGATCACCCCATCATAAACCAGGATATGCTCACTACTTTGTCGAGTTTGTTTGCTACCATCCTGCAATACACCATTAAAACTGAAGTTTATTTCCACAATATTCGGCTTAATCTCATCAATTGTATCAATAGTCCACTGTAAGGATTGATATTGGTCATGAAATCTACGTTGCATAGCAATGATTTCTTTTTTACCAAGAAAAAAACCTAAATTAGCTGAATAATATGTTGCATATTCACTCAACAAACTTGCAATACCATTCATGTCAGACTGATTCGACAGTTTGAAATAAGTCTGTGCAATGTTCAAGGATTGTGACATAACAATAAACCTGTCAAATAATCGGTGTACTAAATACGTCAACGACGTTTATCGCAGACAACCTCGCTATCTTTAATCTTGTTCGGCAACGAGACGTTTTAAATCACTGGCTATGGCCTCTACCGGATCATTGGCACGTACCAGTAAACGTATCGTCCCTGTGTGATCAAACACATACACGGCGCTACCATGAGAAATATCGTAATTGCCCCCGGTATCGACCTGTTGCCGTTCCTTACTAACGCCATAGGTCTTGGCGAGTTGCTCTAGCTGCTCTGCGTCACCATACAAACCAATAGTCTGTGAACCGAAATTTTCAGTATAGCGTTTCAGCGCCTGCTGGCTATCACGTTCAGGATCAACGGTCACAAATAGTACCTGAACCTGTTTTGCTTGTTCACCCATCATTGATAGTGCTTTTTGTAATTGCAGTAATGTGGTGGGACAAACATTAGGACAGTGCGTAAAGCCAAAAAACAACATCACCACCTTGCCCTGATACTCTTCTGCCGTTACGGGCTTGTTATGATTTGCATCTGTGAGACTAAATGATAAGTCCGGCATTGCACCCGTAATATTACTGGTCATCCACGGTTGTTCACCCTGACAAGCAGCGAGCAATAATACAAGCCCTAACACAATGCTGTTTCGTATAGGACGGCAGTGCATCGTACCTTTATACCTTGACATCCCTTTACTTACTCCCCTGTAACCGTGATGATTACTTTTCGATTATGATGTTGCGTACGGTGTTCCCATAGATAAATACCTTGCCAAATTCCTAAGTCACAGTGGCCATGACTCACAGGAAGTGTCAGATCAGGATTTGTTAACACCGTTCGAATATGAGCGCTCATATCATCTGGACCTTCATCTTGGTGGCGAAACATCGGATCGCCATCGGGTACGATATGCTGCATATAGGTTTCTAAGTCACGCCTCACATCCGGATCAGCATTTTCACATACCATCAGTGATGCACTAGTATGTTGAACAAAAATGTGACAAGTCCCAGTTTTAATACCTGACTGTGCCACTAAACTTTGAATTTCAGACGTGATATTTGATGTACTCCTCGGAGTTGTCTGAAAATGCAAAAGCTGTTGAAAAACCATAAAAACTCCTAACTTTTAGCCTGCTGGAACACAGCACGAGCACGACCAGATTGAATCACTTGACGGACATGTTGTGCGGACTGTCGTGGCGAATCATGTAATCCACAATGCCACAGAGCAATAGCCGCCCCATATACTAAGCTATCAAAAGCCACGCCTGATTGACCGGATAATGCCTGATACCCCAGTTCAGCAGTTTCTTCTGCTGTCACTTTTTCTTTCTCAGGTAGTACTCCGCGGCTGCTTTGTTCAATAGCGTAATCAGCTGGATTAATTTCACAAATTTGTGCCTGTTGATCAAAAGCACGAAAGCAGGTGGCGGTTTGACGTAAAGTTGGCACTACACCACCTTCAATGCCTCGAATCATTATGGTCGAATCAAAACCTGCATGATGCGCAACCCAGGCCAAAACATCTGGATAAGCTTTGTGTACAAAACCTATCATTAAATGATTTTTACCTTTGGCCTTCACCGGTAATACTAACTTTTCCAACGTGGCTAAACATGGCCGTTTTATCATACGTGTCCGCAGGTCTTGCAAAGCAAACAGGCTGGGTGTCGCTTGAGCCTGATCCAAAAAAGCCCAACTGATAGCTGGATCATTAAGTTGTTGCGTTGCCTGCTCAATGGAAAGCTCTGTATTCAAACCGGCAACGTTGAGCACCTGTGAATGTGTAACACCAAACTTCGGGCCCATAACTTTCACCCCTTGAGATAAACAAGGTAAGCCACTGGCTGCAAGTAAAGCGGGTAAAAAAGCATTAATGGGACAATGGCGGTTAAAACCATTAAAGGGATCGGCAAGCAATAATAAATGGTCGATATTAGCTTGCTGCTGTGCAGTTTCCTGCTGTAAAGCACGATAAACGCCCAGGTTTTCCTCATTACTTTCCCGTTTCATCCTCAAAGCAATAAGAAAAATAGCTGCTTGCACGTCGTCCATACCAGACAATGCGTCTGTCATCGCCTCATAGGCTTCCTGTTCCGTCAAATCTTTACTGAGATGCGGACCTGTCGCGATTTTTTTAATTGCTCTGGCTAATGCAGTCATTGGCTTATCCATTGCTGTAAGGTATCTTCGCTCACCACGGCTACGCCCAGCTTTTCAGCCTTACTCAATTTAGAACCCGCATCTCGCCCAGCGACCACATAATCAGTTTTTTTAGAGACACTACCAGCAACTTTTGCTCCTAACGCTAACAACCTTTCTTTGGCTTCATTTCGTGACAAATTTTCAAGCGTACCGGTCAAAACGATCGTTTTACCTGCAAGCTCAGAATCAGCCATTATCTTTTGTTCAAAAGGCCAATCGATTCCGGCATCTAATAAACGTGCAATGACTTCTCGATTATGTAATTGGTGAAAAAAAGTGACAATGTGATGGGCAACGACAGGACCCACATCTTCAATTTCAATCAAGTCTTGTTCACTAGCACTCATTAATGCCTCAAGTGTCGAAAAGTGTAACGCTAAAGCACGGGCCGTTGCTTCTCCCACCTCTCTTATCCCTAAGGAATAAAGAAAGCGTGAAAAACTGGTCTCTTTAGCGCCATTTAGTGCATTGACCAAATTAGCAGCTGATTTATCACCCATGCGCTCTAGCTCGGCAAATTGTTCAGCTGTTAAATAAAAAAGGTCCGCCGGATCCTTAATCAAACCTTTATCAACAAGCTGCTCAACAATCTTATCTCCCAAACCATCGATATCCATTGCCTTGCGAGAAGCAAAATGCTTAATTGCTTCTTTTCGCTGTGCCGCACAGAACAAACCTCCCGTACAACGGATCACGGCTTCATCACCGACTCGTTCAGCTTCTGACTGACAAACAGGACATTGCAAAGGTATTTTATAAGCCTGTGTCTTATCTGGCCGTTTTGTAAGCACAACCTGAACTATTTCCGGGATCACATCACCCGCTCGCCTAACAATCACCGTATCACCTATACGAACATCTTTACGGTCTATTTCATCTTGATTGTGTAATGTGGCATTACTGACTGTCACTCCCCCGACAAACACTGGAGTAAGACGAGCAACAGGTGTTAACGCACCCGTTCTGCCAACTTGAATTTCAATATCTTCGACAACAGTCATTTCTTGTTGTGCCGGGAATTTGTGAGCAATCGCCCAACGGGGTGCTCTAGAAACAAAACCCAGACGTTGCTGTAGCTGCAGGTCATCGACCTTGAATACGACGCCATCAATATCATATGGCAGCTGGTCTCGCTGTTCGCCAATATGGTTTATATAGTCCAGACAACCATCAACCCCTGTGACTCGTTCCATTTCTGGTGAAATCCGACACCCCCAATCAGCCAGCATCGCCATCATATCAAAATGTGTCTTTGGCTGATTTTGCAACCCACTAATCTCACCAAAACCATAACAGTAGAGCTCTAACGGCCTACTGGCCGTAATTTTTGAGTCCAGTTGTCTCAACGACCCTGCCGCTGCGTTTCGTGGGTTTACAAATGGTTTTTTACCGTCAGCAATCTGTTTTTGATTCAAGGCCTCAAACCCAACTTTTGGCATAAAGATTTCACCACGAACTTCAATCACTTGGGGAATAGCATCACCCTGTAATTTAAGTGGCACAGAACCGATTGTACGCACATTGACCGTGACATCTTCACCCACTGCACCATCACCACGCGTTGCCGCCTGGACCAGAACCCCGTCCTCATAACGAATACTGATAGCCAAGCCATCTAGTTTTGGCTCAGCAATATAAGTCTGCATATTCTTGCTATTGAGCCACTCTTTCACTCGCTTATCGAAAGCAATCAATTCATCCTTATTGAACACATTGTCGAGTGACAACATCGGGATGGCATGAGTGACTTGTGCAAATTTGTCGAGAGCAACACCCCCTACCCGTTGAGTAGGCGAATCCAATGACAACAATTCGGGATAATCAACCTCAAGCTGCTTCAACTCAATAAAAAGACGATCATACTCAGAATCAGTAACCTCTGGATTATCAGACACATAGTACTGATAGTTATAGTTACTTAACAATTTATGGAGTTCGTTTTTACGCGCAATAATACTAGCTGGAATAGTCATAACTTGTACTAATAATGTTCTTGTTGGTTAGCCAAGTTATAATTAAATAACTGGTGCCTTATTGTTTCTATTTGTGAAGTTGTAAGTGTATTTCTTCGCTCATCGCAAACTTCGCCGCCTAGTCTAGCAGCGATTTCTGTCGCTGTATCTAACATATCATCAAAAGCCATCATTGGATTCATGGCATTTGGTAATTCCATAAACAGCACCAAACCAGGCGTAATCATATCATCGAGTTCTTCTAGTGATAGGGTACCCGGTTTCACTATATTGGCAATGCTGAAAATACAAGCGTTCACGGTGCCGGTTTGTATGCGCTGGTATATGTGTCTTTGATCATAAACCAGTGATAAGTCCGTCAGCACTTGCCCAATGGAACGACCGTTAAACGGCTGTTCTTTCGGTGCCAATATGGTCAGTGTAATCAACTGTTCACTACTGATGTTATCCGTATCAATAGTAATTTTTATATCGTTTAGCGTTGTTTCAACCGGCTCATTAGCAAAAATGCTCTGAGCATCCGTTGCTGGTGGGTCGGGTATACCACCGCCAGGTGATACGCCTATTGTGGGGACGCTTGTAACATCAGTTTCAGCCAATTTTTTTGCTGTTGGCGATAAGCTGATATATGGCTCTTGTTGGAAGTGCCGTTCTTCTTCCTCACTATCTGACAATTGATGCTGAAATAAAATACCAAACGTATGCTCGGGTTGTTTGGGAACAAATTGTTGCCGCTGCCTGTATTCACGCTCAATTACTTTTGCTCGTTGATGACTACGGTGACGGGCAAACAAAGTAACAGCAACAAAGGCGATGATTAAAACAATTGCAATGATAATAAGCTTAAACACTTAATTTAATTTTCCAAGTCAGGGATAATGTGTCTTTTATTTAGTAACAGAGATAATCGATGTCCACCAAACCAAGTAGAGAACTAGAAACCTTCGACAATGCGATTCCAGAGCGTGATTATACCATCCACATAGAAACGCCAGAATTTACTTGCTTATGTCCCAAAACAGGTCAACCTGACTTTGCAACTATTAAAATAGATTATGTACCTGATCTAAAATGTGTGGAATTAAAATCTTATAAATTATATATCTGGTCGTATCGTGATCAAGGTGCTTTCCATGAAAAAGTCACCAATCAAATTCTCGATGATTTAGTCGCTGCTACACAACCACGGTTTATGCGTGTTACTGGGGTTTTCAATGTCCGAGGTGGCGTTTACACCAATGTTGTTGCTGAATATCGGCAACAGGGCTGGCTCCCCCCCACACCCGTTCAACTTCCTTAAGCAGGATATGCTCGGAGCAGATTGAGATTGTGACTGACGCCTTTATTGGCATTGATATCGGCACGTCTGGTTGTCGCACTGTTGCTATTGATCAATTCGGCCAGATTCTGACCGAACAGACCTATTCTTATGACCGCCCGCAATTTAAGGTTGCAGCAAACGGTAAAGCCCATGCAGAACAAGATCCTCAATGGTTATGGGCCACCGTAGTAAAACTGCTTAAACAATTAGTAGCAACATGCCAGTCGACCGTTACTATTCAAGCTATAGCCGTTGATGCCACCTCAGGTTCTATTTTACTTACTGACAAGTACGGCCAGCCGCTATCACCTATTATCCTCTATAACGATAACCGTGCTTGGCGGCAAAGCAAACGAATTGCTGAAATCGCACCTGATACTTCGGCTGCCCATGGAACAGCCAGTGGCTTGAGTAAACTGAGCTATCTACAAGAAACACTTTCATTGCCCAATCAATATCACCTTCTGCATCAGGCTGACTGGATTAATTTTAAATTGGGTGCGCCATTAGGTATCTCTGACGAAAATAATGCATTAAAAACGGGGTATGACCCGGTAGCTCAACAATGGCCAGCTTGGCTAACACCTTTTAGAGGCAAAGCAACACTCCCCAAAGTCGTTGCCGCCGGAACAAAAATTGGTCAACTGTCCGAAACTGTGGCAAAACAACTTGGCATAAAGAACCAACCTAGTATTGTTGCAGGCACAACAGATAGTATTGCTGCCTTCCTGGCCACAGATGCTCACAAGATCGGTGATGCGGTAACGTCACTAGGTTCCAGCCTAGTCATCAAACAGCTCAGTGATAAGCCTGTTTTCAAACCAGAACAGGGTATATATAGTCATCGCTTAGGGAATAAATGGTTGGTTGGCGGCGCTTCAAATACTGGCGGAGCAGTACTTAAATTTTTTTTCACTGATCTACAGCTGACCGAATTAAGCGAGCAAATTGATATAGACGCGCCATGTTATGATTACTACCCTATATTGACACCCGGTGAACGATTTCCTGTCAATGATCCAAATCTTCAGCCCCGACTTTCACCCAGACCGCAAAATGACGTGCTTTTCCTGCATAGCTTATTAACCAGCATGGCAAAAATTGAACAACAGGCGTATCGCAGTCTTCAAACAGCCGGAACTACGGCAGTTAAATCTGTTCGTACTGTTGGCGGTGGTTCAAACAATCGCATCTGGCAGGCGATCCGACAGCAGTTCCTTGCCGTGCCATTTATAACACCGCGTTATACTGAAGCCGCTTATGGCGTTGCTCAATTAGCGCGATCTGCATTAAAAAACAATCAATAAATTTAAGAGTTATCATGCAAAATATCTTTAAAGGTGCCAATTACTTATTACAGGGTTTCAAGTTGATGAATAAACCTGGTATTCGTCGCTTTGCTTACTTGCCGATGGCAATTAATACCTTATTATTCAGCATTGCCATCTGGTTTGGTTTCTCACAATTCGATCAATGGTTGGATAGTCTCATCCCTTCCTGGCTACCTGACTGGTTAACCAGCGTTTTTATGTGGTTGATATGGCCTATATTTACCGCCTTAATCAGCATTATTGTGTTTTTCAGCTTTTCGATTATCGCTAACTTCCTTGCCGCCCCTTTTAACGGGCCATTGGCTGAAGCTGTTGAAAGAAAACTCACAGGACAATCACCTGAAGAGATAGCCTGGCAACAAATCATTAAAGATACACCGGCTGTTTTGTGGAACGAAATAATAAAATTTCGTTATTTCCTGCTGCTGGTCATTCCACTATTTATTTTTTCCTGGATCCCGGTTGTTAATATTGCGGCACCGGCCTTATGGTTTATTTTTTCTGGCTGGATGTTATCGTTGGAGTACCATGACTACCCAATGGGAAATCGTCAGATATTGTTCGCAGAACAACGGCAAAAGCTCAAGGGGCAACGTGCGCTGACGTTGGGGTTTGGCATCGCCACCTTACTGGTGACGATGATTCCTTTTGTCAATTTTATTGTTATTCCTGCTGCTGTCTCAGGCGCAACAGCTTTATATCTTGATACCCTAGGAAAGAACGGTTAAAGCTGCATTGAACGTCGCACTCGGCTGCATCACTTTGGTCACAAGCAGTGGATCTGGATAATAATAACCATCCAAATCCACTGCTTTCCCTTGTACTGAGGCTAACTCGTTAACAATACGCTGCTCATTATCAGACAATATCTTTGCCAGTGGGGAGAAAAAGTTGCTCAGCGTTAGGTCATCACTTTGTTCAACTAAAGCCTGTGCCCAGTATAAAGCCAAATAAAAATGACTTCCCCTGTTATCCAGCTCACCGACTTTTCGTGACGGTGATTTATTTGTTTCTAGAAAACGCCCTGTTGCGCTGTCAAGCGTTTTTGCCAAGACTTTCGCTCTACTATTATCCGTATGTTCACCTAAATGTTCTAGAGAGGCAGCCAGGGCTAAAAATTCGCCCAAGGAGTCCCAACGTAAATGATTTTCTTGCAACAGTTGCTGTACATGTTTCGGTGCTGATCCCCCTGCGCCTGTTTCGAACAGACCACCACCATTCATCAATGGCACAATTGATAACATTTTAGCACTGGTGCCCAACTCCAAGATTGGAAATAAATCAGTTAGGTAATCACGTAACACATTCCCCGTAACAGAGATGGTATCAAGCCCTTTTTTTGTACGTTCTAGTGAAAAGAGCACAGCTTCTTGTGGTGTCATAATAGGCAGCTCTAAACCTGACGTATCATGTTCTTGCAAATAACGTTCTACTTTATTGATGAGCTCGGCATCATGTGCACGGTTCTTATCCAGCCAAAATACAGCTGGGTTTCCTGTTTGCCGTGCTCGATTAACCGCCAGCTTCACCCAATCTTGAACAGGCAAATCCTTAGTACTACACATACGCCAGATATCGCCTTGTTCAACCTGATGCTCAAGCAATATATTGCCATTCTTATCAATCACTTTTACGGTGCCATTTGCCGGAATTTCAAACGTTTTATCATGAGAACCGTATTCTTCTGCTTTTTGAGCCATTAAGCCCACATTAGATACACTCCCCATGGTGGCCGGATCAAACGCACCATGCTGTTTGCAGAACTCAATCGTTTTTTGATAAACCCCGGCATAACAACGATCAGGAATAATTGCCTTGGTATCCTGTTGTTGTCCTTTTTTGTTCCACATCTGTCCCGATGTTCGAATCATGGCAGGCATAGATGCATCGATAATGACATCTGAAGGCACATGAAGATTAGTAATACCTTTATCCGAATCAACCATGGCCAAATCCGGACTTTCTGCATAAATGGCCTCAATATCAGCCAGGATTTCAGCTTGCTGACCCTTATCCAAGGTAGCAGTTTTACTGTATATATCGCCAAGGCCATTTCTGACATTAACACCTAAATCATTGAACAAGCTTTGGTGTTTATCAAATAATTTTTTATAAAACACTGACACCACATGACCAAATATAATGGGATCAGATACTTTCATCATTGTTGCTTTCAAATGTAATGAAAATAAAACACCTTGTTGTTTGGCGTCGTCCATTTGCTCTTCAATAAACTGACATAAGGCATTTTTATTCATTACAGCAGCATCAACAATTTCTCCATTTAATACGGCAATATCGTCTTTTAACACCTGCTTTTTACCCAACTCATCGGACAACACGATACTCAAGGTATCATTCTGGCTTAGAGTCACCGATTTCTCACTACTGTAGAAATCACCGTGTTTCATACTCGCTACATGGGTTTTTGATTCGCTATTCCATTGCCCCATTGCGTGGGGATGCTGTCGTACAAAATTTTTAACAGCGGAAGGAGCTCTTCGATCGGAGTTGCCTTCTCGTAAAACCGGATTGACGGCACTGCCTTTTATTTTATCGTAACGTTGTTGAATGCCTTTTTGTTCCTCTGTTTCTGCTGAGTCAGGATAATCTGGTAAGGCAAAGCCTTTTAGCTGTAGTTCTTTGATTGCAGCCTTAAGTTGTGGCATAGAAGCGCTGATATTAGGCAACTTGATAATATTAGCATCATGTTGCAACGCAAGCTGTCCAAGTTCAGCCAGCCCATCTTCAATATGCTGATCTTCAGTTAAGTAGTCAGAGAATTGGGCAATAATGCGCCCTGCCAGTGAAATATCGGCCAGATCAACATCAATGTCAGCCGCTTGAACAAAGCCGTGAATGATAGGTAACAAAGAATACGTTGCCAACGCCGGTGCTTCATCTGTTTTTGTATATACAATTGTTGATGTAACCATGATATTTCCTATTTTATAACTCGTATGTAACACATTATTTTATTGCACGATTAAACGCGCAACATTGAAAGTCGCTCTATTGCCTCCAACAGTCTGGCTTGCTCGCATGTATAGGCAAAGCGAATGTATTTATTCGCCATATAATCACCGAAATCATGACCGGGCGTTGTCGCCACCCCCGCTTTTTCAAGCCAGTAGGCTGCGAGAGACATACTATCTGGCTGCTGCTCTGTCAGAAGATGACTACAATCGGCATAAATATAAAACGCCCCTTGTGGTTGATAATTGACTGAAACGCCAATCTCGCCCAAGGCTGTCACCAAACAGTTTCGTCGTTGTTCAAACTGCTGGCGCCGCGTCTCCAAAATCGTTTGCGTTTCAGGCTTAAATGCAGCTAATGCCGCATATTGTGACATGGTTGGTGCAGCTAAAAACAGGTTTTGAGCCAGTCTATCCATAACCGCGACATACTCTTCTGGCACCACAAGCCAACCCAACCGCCACCCAGTCATGCCAAAAAACTTGGAAAAGCTGTTGAGTACAAAAGCATTATCATCAATAGCTAGGACTGTTTGTGCCTTTACCCCGTCATAAGTTAAGCCATGATAAATCTCGTCAACAGCTAAATAACCGTCTTTAGCACGAACCGCATGAGAGAGTGCCCTAAGTTCATCAGCTGATAGCATACTGCCCGTTGGATTAGAAGGCGACGCAACCAGAGCCAGACTTGTCTTAGCATCCCAATATTGTTGAATATGTTCTGCAGTTAACTGATATGACGTGTCGGGGCCAACGGGGACACTTTTTGTTTTGGCTTCGACAAATCGTGCAAAATGCCGATTACATGGGTAGCCAGGATCAGTTAATAAGATATTTTTATCTTTTTCTAGCAAGGCACCAATTAATAACAATAAAGCGCCGGATGCGCCTGGCGTGACAATGATGCGTGAGGCTGGAATAGTGGTCTGATAATAGTCCTGGTACCACTGGGCTATAGCGTCACGTAAGGCTGGCAGCCCCAAAGCAGCTGTGTAATGAGTTTTACCCGCTTTCAAAGCACTAATACCCGCGTCGATGATCGGCTGAGGTGTTATAAAGTCTGGTTCTCCAACCTCAAGGTGAATAATATCTTTACCTTGAGCTTCAAGCTGTTTAGCTTGGGCCAAAATATCCATCACATGGAAAGCTTTGATTTGCTTGGCGCGTTGGCTTATTAACATTATTTTCCTGCTGCATGTACCATTTGTAATTCATCAAGACTAATACTATTTCGCATTATTTGAACACCTGAGAGTGTCTGACAAGGCTTGCCCACATCACCTAAATGATTAACGACTGACAATGCGCCAGAAAAATCGTCCTGTTGGGTATAACTGTTACAGGTAATAAGCGTTGGCAGGCCAGCCGCTATGGCTGATTTCAATCCACTCTCGGAGTCCTCTATTGCAAGGCACTGCGAAGGTTCCAGGCCCAACTGCTTTAAACAATAATCATAAATATCAGATGCAGGTTTTTTCGCCGCCACGATGTCACCCGCAGCAATACATTCAAACCAACTCAATGCATCATTTCCCAATGTGTTTGTCAGCAAGGCCTCGACATTTTCTGGTGTAGTAGAGGTAGCAATTGCCATTTTCACGTCTGACTTACGAATCGATTTAATCAAGCGCTCAACACCTAATCGTAGAGCGATCTGGTTCGCGTTCAGCAGCGCAATATAATATCTTGTTTTTATTTCGTACAACTTACATATAAATTGTTCAATATCGCCCTTATATTGAAAGTGTGGCTGATATGACTCAATAAAATAACGAATTCGCTCTTTCCCCCCCGTGACTGCAAGTAATTCGCCATAGAGCACTTCACCCCACACCCAAAGTAAGCCTATGTCAGCAAAGGCTTTGTTAAAAGCAATACGATGTCCATCGCGCTCTGTTTCCGCCAATGTCCCATCAACATCAAAAATAACTGCTTTTAATTGAGTCAATACTCGTTTTCCTATAGCCAAATAAGATAAAATAATAATAAGTTTTTTGCACAAGAGTGAGCCATATGGTATATGATTCGCCCTTAATTTAGAAAAGTTATGAGGTTTTTATAAATGGATTCGACACAAACTGATGCCAAATTCACCCCTTATCAGGAAGCCAGCGGTGAAGAGTTTATGAATGAGGAGCAGGAAGCGCACTTCCGGCACATTCTTGAGAGCTGGCGAAAGCAACTTAGGGAAGAAGTTGATCGTACAGTTCATCATATGCAAGATGATGCCGCCAATTTTCCTGATCCCAGTGATCGTGCTACGCAAGAAGAAGAATTCACTCTTGAACTTCGTACCCGTGACCGTGAGCGTAGACTGATTAAAAAAATTGAAGAGTCGTTGGAAGATCTTGACAAAGGTGAGTACGGTTTCTGTGAATCCTGTGGCAGTGAAATTGGCATCCGCCGTCTGGAAGCACGACCGACAGCAACGCTTTGTATTGACTGCAAAACATTAGCCGAAATTAGAGAAAAGAACCGCGTATAATTGCCAGGCATCGTTAAACCTGTATCTGTATTGTATATTTCGCCTAACTTTTCATCCGATGAAAAAAATGCCCCGTTGAACGGGGCATTTTTTATGAAAGCAAGGTATCAATGCTTATAGATCGTTAGCATGTTTTGATAAGTAGTCAGCTACACCGTCTGCATCAGGCTTCATACCTTCATCACCTTTCTTCCAGCCAGCTGGACAAACTTCACCGTGCTCTTCAGTAAATTGAAGTGCATCAACGATGCGAAGCATTTCATCCACTTCACGACCAAGTGGTAAATCATTAACGACTTGGTGACGAACAATACCATCTTTATCGATCAAGAATGATCCGCGTAACGCAACACCTGCTTCGGGGTGCTCAACATCATAAGCTTGAGCAATCTTATGTTGAACATCAGCAACAAGTGGAAAATCGATCTGGCCAATACCACCTTTGTCTACAGGCGTGTTACGCCATGCATGATGAGTAAACTGTGAGTCAATAGAAACACCCACTACTTCAACACCACGCTTTTTAAATTCAGCAACTCTGTGATGATGTGCAATGATTTCTGATGGACAAACGAACGTGAAATCCAATGGATAAAAAAACAAAACAACATATTTACCACGAAGTTCCGAGAGAGAAAAGCTCTCATTGATGCTATTATCGGGCATCACTGCAGCAGCAGTAAAATCCGGTGCCGGGCGTGTAACTAAAACGCTCATACATACTCCTTAAATAATTTGAAATATAATCAGAAAACCTGTTTCACACAGGTCTATGTATTACCTAGTAAAACACTCAGTTATGCTACCAATAAGACCGCATTTTGTCTAATGAAAAACAGCTAGACCATGACCTGTCATCCCATTTTATAACAAACAAATAAAAGACAGCTAATCATGCTTATTTTGGCTAAGAAGAAACACGCTTCATCAGCATTAGCCTTGCTCTACTATTGACTAGTATAAATCCGTTTTTTATGTTGTCACTTTCACGTTATACTGAGCTAAATGAGTTTGGTAAGGGAAAAACTATGACACAAGAAAACATCCAATCTACTTTACATGAAGAACGTCGGTTTCCACCGAGTGATGAATTCTTGAAAACCGCTGCGTTGCTGCCAGAACAAGCCCATCAATTGTATCAAGATGCTGCTGCTAACAATCATAATTTTTGGGCTGAGCAAGCAAAACAAGAACTGAACTGGTATAAACCATTTACCCAAATTGTAGATGAGTCCAAAGCTCCCTTTTTCCGCTGGTTTTCAGATGGTCTGATCAATGCCAGTTATAACTGTATTGATCGTCACCTTGCCGAACGATCAGATAAAACAGCAATCATCTTTGAAGGTGAACAAGGTGATATTGAACACATCACCTATAAAGAATTACATCAACGTGTTTGTATTTTTGCTAATGCCTTAAAAGCCCAAGGTATAAAAAAAGGTGATCGTGTCATTATTTATATGCCTATGATTACCGCAGCTGTGGTTGCCATGCAGGCGTGCGCGCGAATAGGTGCAATTCACTCAGTCGTATTTGGTGGTTTCTCAGCGGATTCACTAAAGGACAGAATTGAAGATACAGAGGCAAAACTTGTCATCACGGCTGATGGCTCTCACCGCGGTGGCAAAATTATTGAGTTGAAAGCCGCCACTGATGCCGCCTTGGAAAAAGGTTGTCCCAGCATTGAGAAGGTCATCGTTTATCAACGTACTGGCCATGATATTACCATGGTCAATGACCGTGATATTTGGTGGACTGACGCCGAACAAGGACAACTTAGCGACTGCGAACCAGAATGGGTAAATGCTGATCACCCCCTCTTTCTTCTTTATACATCTGGCTCCACTGGTAAACCCAAAGGTATACAGCACTCAACTGGGGGATATTTGCTCAATACTATTACGACAATGCGTTGGGTGTTTGATATTCAGGATAGTGATGTTTTCTGGTGCACCGCGGATGTTGGGTGGATCACAGGCCATAGTTATATTGCCTATGGCCCGCTTGCCACCGGCGCAACGATTGTCATCTATGAGGGTGTTCCCACAGTGCCGGATGCTGGTCGTTTTTGGGATATTTGTGAGCGACTTGGCGTCACGATTTTTTATACCGCACCTACAGCCATTCGAGCTCTGATGAAACTTGGTAATGAGTTACCCAATGAATATGACTTATCGAAACTACGTCTCTTAGGTACGGTAGGTGAACCCATCAACCCTGAAGCTTGGATGTGGTATTTTGAAGTTATCGGTCAACAACGCTGCCCTATTGTTGACACGTGGTGGCAAACTGAGACAGGGGCCCATATGATTGCCCCTATACCCGGCGTGACAACGACAATACCAGGTTCATGTACTATGCCTCTTCCGGGTATTGATGCCGCGGTTGTCGACGAACAAGGTGAAGAAATAACCGAAGCTGATAAAGGCGGATATCTGGTCATCAGACAACCTTGGCCATCTATGATGCAAACAATTTGGGGTGATGATCAACGCTATTTAGATACTTACTGGGCTAAGTTCAACAATAAATATTATTTAGCCGGTGACAGCGCCCGTCGCGATGAAGACGACTATTTTTGGATCATGGGACGGATTGACGATGTACTTAATGTATCTGGTCATCGTTTAGGAACCATGGAAATAGAATCCGCCTTGGTGGCACATCCCCGTGTTGCTGAAGCCGCTGTTGTTGGCAAGCCACATGATATTAAGGGTGAATCTATTTTCGCCTATGTCGTGCTGAAAGGAGTTCGTCCTGAGGATGGTATTGATGAAGCACTTACACAAGAACTTCGGGGGTGGGTAGCTGAACAAATTGGCCCAATTGCTAAACCTGATAATATTCGTTACTCAGATAATTTGCCTAAAACACGTTCAGGCAAAATAATGCGCCGTCTACTTAGAACTATTGCCCAAGGTAATCCCATTACTCAAGATACCTCTACCCTTGAGAATGAATCTATCTTGTTACAATTACAGGGTAAAGCTTAACGATGACCCAAGCCCAAGAGTCAGCGCAGCGTTTGGACAAATGGTTATGGGCAGCCCGTTTTTATAAAACACGTAGTTTAGCTGTAGAAGCGGTGAATGGAGGTAAGGTTCATTTAAACGATCATCGCGTTAAACCAAGCCGGCTAATAAAGCCGGATGATGTACTTACTATTTCTAAAGCGCCTTATGAGTTTGTTATCACCATAGTAGGACTTTGTAAGCAACGACGTCCAGCCACTGAAGCCCAACAACTCTACCAGGAAACGGAAGAGAGCCGAATCAAACGTGAAAAATTAAGAGCGGAACTAAAAAATCAACCTCTCGGCTTTCGTCATGATAAAGGGCGGCCTAATAAGCGTGATCGAAGGCATATTATTAAATTTACCCGTCAATCTTAAATCATTATGTCGACAAAAAAATCGATCCTTGATGCTGCCGATACAACGCTACCTACACTCAATTATGCTGTAGCATTACAAAAGCAAGCTGCCAGCATTGGCTTTGACTGGCCAGAAATTCACGGCGTGATAGAAAAAATTCATGAAGAACTTGAAGAAGTCAGCAAAGAATTAACAGTAACTAATAATCACGAGCGTATAGAAGATGAATTGGGTGATTTATTATTTGCCTGCGGCAACTTAGCAAGGCATCTTAATATTGACCCTGAAGTAGCACTTAAACAAGGCTGTCAAAAATTCTACACTCGTTTCAATGCAATAGAACAACTTATTGACACTGGTTCTAGACATATTACAAATTACAGTCTTCGTGAGCTAGACCAGCTCTGGCACTTAGTAAAACAGCAAGAACCAAAGTAATCACAACCTTAGCGGCTCTATAGCTTACCCAAAATATCCTCCTCTAATGTAACAAAAAAACAAACTGGCACGCCTTATGCATTTTATGGCTTAAGACAGTTTACTAATGTCAAAAAACACTCACTGATTAACATTACATTTGAGTGATGACACTTATAAGGAGAGAAGGGATGGGCAACTTAGCAAGGGTAAATGACGTTCATAGTAATTTAGAGTCAGGGTTTACTCAACTTGCAACTTACTTTGACAAAAAGTATAAGGTAGGTTGGTATTACATGGGAGCACAACCGCGTCCATGCTTCACAGGTACCTTACTCGATGAAATAAAATCATTTCAACAATCAGTTAAAGTTGAAATGAAAAATAGTAAGCAAGAAAAGTATGATTATTTAGTACTTGCTTCAGAAGTCGACAATGTATTTAACCTCGGTGGTGATCTAGCTATATTTTCAACATTGATTCAACAAAAAAACCGAATGGGTTTGCTCGCTTATGCCGTCAAATGTATTGATGTACTCTATAATAATATACGTCACTTAGATAGCGAATTAACAACAATATCACTTGTTAAGGGTGACGCGTTAGGCGGTGGTTTTGAAGCTGCACTTTCAAGTAATGTTCTCATTGCCGAAAGAGGCACTAAACTTGGTTTGCCTGAGGTTTTGTTTAATTTATTTCCAGGCATGGGGGCATACTCTCTTCTCAGCAGAAAAGTCTCTAAAGCACAAGCTGAAGCATTGATTCTAAGTGGTCAATTATACCGGGCTGAAGAACTCTACGAGATGGGAATTGTAGATATTTTAGCTAATAAGAATGAGGGTGAAACAGCTGTCTATAAATATATACAGTCAGCCAATCGCAAGGCAAATAGCCATAATGCAATCAGAAGAGTACGCGATGTATGTAACCAGATAAGTTATGAAGAACTTATTGAAATAGCTCATATCTGGGTAGATTCTGCATTGAAGCTATCACACAAAGATTTACGAATGATTGAACGGCTCGTTACCAGACAGACTGAGAACGCTAATCACTCTGCTTAATGACTGGTATGTGTTGAGTTGCCCTCTTCCTCTGGGTAGTAAGTGTCTAACTGAGAGCGTAGTGCTTTAACAGTATTTTGATAGACTGATTCTATATTACGGACAAATTCAAATATAGTGTCGGTCCCCATATCATAGGGTTTAAAGTCTTCACCTTTTCGGCATAAATCGACCAGTTTATGAGCGCCAAACTCAGATGCTGATCCCTTCAATGCATGCAACGATTCTCTTAATACTAAGTAATCATCATTTCTTGCTTGATGAATACGAGCTATATGCTTTTCGCCATCTTCAATAAAGCCATTAATTAGACGTTGCATGAAGTCATTGTCTTTCGCTAACAGAAAAAGCTCTTGCAAAACTGCATGATCGCACCACTTTTCGTCATTAGAATCAGCATCTGATGTTACTAATTCATTAAGTGTATGGACAGTAGTATGAGTGGGTGAATTTTCCTTACGCGAATGCTCAGTAGACGTGGATATACCCTGAGAAATAATGGCGATCTTTTCAAGAAGCTTTCTCGAATCGAGTGGTTTGGTAAGAAATGCATCAATCTCCAAACGGTCACTATCAAGTTTAGCTTCAGTTGTCGCATCAGCAGTGAGCATTATAATTGGTATGCTTTTTCTGGTATCCATAAAGCGTAACGTTTTAACGACCTCATCGCCAGATCGCAACGGCATATTTTTATCAACGATCAATAAATCAAATGTAGCGAGATCTGTTTCTAGGATATCGAGCGCTTCTTCACCATTATTTGCTAAAACAACTGAATGCCCTGCCCGTGTCAAAATACCCTCGATCACTTGCTGGTTAACAGCATTATCTTCAGCAACCAATACATTTAAAGATTGAGCGCCCTGCTGACTTGCATAATAATCAGCTATCGAGATGACATTATCATCATGGAGATGGACGCTTTGGGCTGCATGAATCGCATTAAACATAATACGTTTATCGGCAATATTATCGATCACTGAAATATAATAGTTATCGACATCCTTAACATTTACATAATCACCCGATGTATCTACCAACACCAGAGAAACCCCTTCTGATAGATGTTCTGATTCAAGTGATTTTGCAAATTCAGCCGGTGTCATACCCGCTATCTCAATGCACTCTCTATCTACCAACATGACATTATAAGGTTGGTGTGTTTGCTTAGCTTTATTTAAGGCCAGCAATGCCTCATCTGGCGTTTGAATGCTTTCTGTAACTATTTCCCAGTCGGTTAGTATTGGCATGACTATAGCTGTTTTATTCTGTTTGAGCATAGATAAAACACGATTAACCGACATTGTTTCAGCTTGCTGTTGAACGACATCAAACGGTAAATCGAACCAAAAAGTAGACCCTTTATTTAATTCACTATCGGCGCCGATTTCTCCGTCCATTAACTCCACTAACTCTTTTGATATGGTCGTGCCAAGCCCTGTGCCAGCGGCTGAATGTCTAACCGATCCACCAACTTGTGTGAAATCATCAAATACGCTGTCTAAATCTGACCTTGCAATACCTATCCCCGTATCTTTAACAGAAAAATGCACAACCACCTTATCATCATGACTTTTTTCTGACACCGACACATGTAAACTAATCATGCCTGAATCGGTAAATTTGATCGCATTTCCTATCAAATTAATTAACACTTGTTTTATATGTTGTGCATCTCCTTTCAACAAAAAGGGGACATTCGAATCAATAGTACAAGCAAGCCTTAAACTTTTTGCAACAGCAATAGGTACCTGAATTGATGTCACAGAATTGATTAACTCGTGCAAGTCAAACTCCTCTTTCCTAATGAGGGTTTTTCCTGCTTCTATCTTGGAGATATCGAGCACTTTTTCAATAAGTTTCAATAAGGTTTTAGCAGAGCCTTGCATGACACCTACCAGCTCACGTTGTTGATTATTGAGTTGCGTGTCAGCTAACAAGTCACCTATACCGATCACCCCATTAAGAGGTGTTCTTAATTCATGTGACATATTGGCTAAAAACCGGGTTTTTGCTTTATTCGCACTCTCAGCCATGGCAATAGCTGAATGTAATTTATTGATTAAAAAAACCGAATAAAGTGGAATGAGGGTCATTAATAACAAAAGACTGAGTGAAATAGATCGATGGGCCTGCCAATATTCACCCCAGACAATTGCCCCTATAAAGCCTACAAGACCCACAGCAAGAGAAATATAAAGGTAAGTTACGCCATATCTAAAGCCATTACCCAAAATTACCCAAAGATAAAAAACAATTAAAAATACCGTTTCTTCGGCAGCACTGAACATTAATATCGACAAGGGAACCAAGTCAATAAAAATACCGATTATTCGTCGAATTGGACTTGGTCTGGCTTTACTCAGTATCGATAAAAATACGCCGACTCCAAGAATAAAGTAGGATAAAACAACCAAATCAACTGTAGATATTAGTACATCAGAAAAGGTTGCATCTGCTTGCCAAGGAATACAAAATATAATGACAAGCAATAAGCCAACAACAACTCGAATAAGTGCCTGCTCCGGCTCAGAATCACCTGTGGATTGTAAAATGTCCTTTAATCTTCTTTTACTTACACTTGCTTTCATTAGTAAGTTTAGTCCATTTAGTATTTTGACTATTATGCCTTACATGTCATCTGCATACTTGACTTGAATTTGAATAACATCCGAACGTCGCGCCAGAAATGCCGACACGCACTGCGGATCAAGTTGAGTTCCAGCATTTTTTTCAAGATAAGCGAATGCTTCTTCCGTGGACCAGGCAGCTTTATAAGGGCGTACAGAAACCAACGCATCGTAAATATCAGCAACGGTAACGATTCTGGCGATTAAAGGAATATCTGTGCCGTGCAAACCATTCGGATAGCCTTTACCATCAAACCGTTCATGATGATATAAAGCAATCACTGCTCCCATCTGCATATATTTCGACTGACTGTTGGAAAGAATATTATATCCAATAGTCGTATGGCTCTGCATTATTTCCCACTCTCTGGTGTCCAATTTGCCAGGCTTAAGTAATATGCCATCTGGTATACCTATTTTGCCGATATCATGCATTGGCGCGGCAGATTCAATATCATCGCATTCTGTTTTATCAAGACCTAATTGCTCGGCGATAATGCGGGCGTATTTCGCCATCCTTATTACGTGATTGCCTGTTTCCTCATCGCGATACTCACCGGCTTTTGCCAAGCGGATTAAGGTTTCCTGTTCACGTTCTATAATTTTCTGCGTCGCTAATTGAACTTGTGCCGCTAATGAGTCCGCACGATCCTGAATGATGAGATGCTGCTCATGCATTTTCAATAAATTACGACAACTTGTACGGCATTCAATTTGATCAATGGGGCGTATTAGGAAAGCTGTAGCACCTGCATCTAATGCTTCATAGCGAACTTGCTTTTCACTGACAACAGTAATCATCATGATAGGTACATTTTCACAATGCACCTGCTTACGCACCTCTTTGATAAAGGCAACGCCATCTAAGCCGGGCATTTTGTAATCAGTGATAATAAGATCAACGTGGTGGGATGACAGCCATGAGAGTGCCTTATAGGGATTATCAAACTCTACAACAACGATATCATCAGCAATTTGTTGAATTACTTTCCCTAGAATAAGCCGACCAGTGGATTCATCATCGACAATAACAACTTGCCTTTTATGGTTATGATGTAGGTCTGGTTTTTCTATGTGCGGTTGCGTTGGACTGTTTACAGAATGGTTTAAGTTATCAGCCAAACCATTACTTGGTGAAACCATGGTTACTACCTCACTAACGGTATATTATCAGCAAAATCCCTTAGCAAATAGTAATATCGATTGATGATTATCAACATAACTTTGTCCGTGCAAAAACAGTTGTGCAGCATAATGTCATTAATACAGACTCATTAATGCTACTATCCCTCACTGAAAATTACAAAATATATTTATAATAAAATCAGAAATATAGAATATTAAAGTTAATTCAGAATATTAAAAGTAACAATGTGTGACTGTTGTGATAGTCATCACACTTCTTCAACAAAATAACGGTGATCCGTCAATTAAAATAAGCGTTTCCATTGAAAACGAGAAAATGTTTTCCCTTGGCACGTGCAACCATCCCAATACCGATCTGCTTTGCTATTTGTAGCCCCATTTCTGTCACACCTGACCGTGACAATAGTAAAGGAACTTCCATCTGTGCCACTTTTATCACCATCTCAGAGGTTAATCGACCCGTGGTGTAAAAAACTTTGTCTTTACCTGTAATAGCATTCAACCACATCCAGCCAGATATAGCATCAACAGCATTATGTCTCCCCACATCTTCCACAAATAAGGCAACATCACCATCGATAGTACACAAGGCGCAGCCATGAACAGCACCAGCTGTGCGGTATATCTGATTATAATTACTGACGCCTTCAAGTACTGTGTATATTGTATCGGCAGTAAATGGTGGGCAGCTTATTGACAGGTCATCCAGTGATTCCATAACGTGGCCAAACATGGTGCCCTGGCCGCAACCACTGGTGAC
>QGCW01000032.1_pt1 | contig 25604 bp, 28 predicted proteins | sample 4702261 | NCBI WGS metagenome assembly QGCW01 (sample SAMN08941162, study PRJNA450518) | Sediment metagenome, whole genome shotgun sequencing project. | biome: grassland soil; feature: grassland; material: soil; isolation source: soil 14 days enrichment with methanethiol ...
CGTAGCTATTTGCGCATCGGTTACATTTACAGAGCAGCCATTTCCTGGAAAGTTAGGATTTGTCGAGTCTGCAACACTTGCAATGCCATCACTATCAGCTGTTGCATCACAATTACCCGCAAGCACACATTCATAGTTGATGGTATGAAGTGTTGTACTATTTTGGTTATACCCAGCTTTATCAACAACTGATGTAGTAGAAGTTGGATCTTGATAGCAGGCATTCACATCACTTGAAGACCACGCTACGGCAATATCGTCAAGAAGCTCACCACTCATTGATGACACTTTGCCGGTAATACGCAAAACAACACCGCCAAAATGATTCTGAATATAGCGGCACGTTGTCGCCCCTTGTTGACACAAAAAGACAGCGATAACACCCGGGTCGACAAAAAAATGGGCTGTATTATCGGTGGCATAGTAATGTGAATTTGGTGCAATTTGCGTTAAAGGTACAGTGTTTGTCACTGTATTTGTGATATCGGTCACTTCTACTGTCAGGTTAACATCGCCTACAGTACCGGATGTAATTGTTGAGTCCGGTACATCAAACACCTTTTCAGAAGCCACATCTTCTGACGCATTCTGCCTTGGGCTTGGTACAGCTGCAGTTCCAGATGCAGTTTGTAGTTCTGCAGACAATAAGCTTTTTGCCGGATCAATCCAAGCAATTTGATTCACTGCATGTACTGTCTCCTCAGAGCTGGCACCCCCCCATGTTATGCGAATAGACACCTTTTTTCTCGGTGGCACAGTACTGGCACCAAATGCCGCCACATCAGTAACGGTCCATGCTCTGGTAAAGGTTGCATTTGTGCCTGTTAATGTATCTGAAAAGGTACCAGCCGTCAGATCGGCTCTATCGGTATAACCAGTATCCGATGCATTTTCGACTTCGTAGCTATCCCTCACTTCTTCGATTAATCTTTCCGCTAAAGCTTTAGCTTCCAAACGGGCTTTATTATCACCACTACTCTGCAATAATCTGCTTTCTAACGACGCTAAAGCCAAAAGGCCTAAAGCAACAATCACCAGAGTGACCATCACTTCAATCAATCCAAACCCCGAATTTAATTTTTTGTGTCTTATGTTCATCTGTCAATCCTCATAAACCGGAGCAATCACCAATCCCGCCATGAGCCATTAATGACCGCTGTCAAACCAGGCAATGGACCGCTAGAGTCACCTAAAAAGTCTTTCCAAAAAATGAGATTCAAAGTACCTGTTCCCCCTACTATCGGAGATCCCGGACTTACGCCAGTGCCTTCAACAATGCTGCTACCAACCAAATTCACTGTTCCTGCCACATCAAACTCACCTTCCACATATAAAAGTCCGTATACCGTTGGACCACCTGTTGCCCGTAAATCACCATTAACTATCATAATTGCAGGTTCCGTTGTTGAGCCCACAAAACCATTTGAATTTAAGCTTTGATCACCCTCAACCCATATTATCCCCGACTTGCCGATCGCATCTGCAATATCTGTATAGTATTGCCCTGCACTTTTAGCAAGATCTTTTACTATTTCACGATCTGAAATTTGGAAAAAGTTTTCAAAGAAATTACCGGCATCCAAGTTACCTAATGAAGGGTCATTATCAATAATATCGAGCCCATTACCCAAGTTTTTATTTGAAACCAATTGCGTATTTACAGTCGGGTCAACATCAAGTAATTCAGCAGTAGTTAGCGTCCCTGCCGCAGGGTCTTTAATCCATGTTTCCATCGAGGATGAACTACCGATAGTGACATCCTCTCCCGACCAGATATTAGTATTATTGTAACGGTTAACAATAGCGGCGTTACCTGTCAGGGCAACTTGTGCACGAGAAATGAGTGGTTGATCAGGGCCGTCATCCTGTAAGATTTCCAACGGACCAATACATTGTGTGATCGTGCGTGTTGCTTCAAGATCATCACTAAAGCCAACAGCCGTAATCATGCCATGTGACATATCTGCTGTTGCTGCAGGATCAACACAACGATTACCCGGTGTGTTATCAAAAGCTGCCGTCGCGGTTATTGTATGACTGGCACTATAGTCTGAGGTTAAATCAGGCACTGTCAATGTATCGATAACACCATCGTCGTCCTGGTCAAAGCCGAAAGCATCAAAATAATTTACAGCAAAATCCATCGCATAGTTGGCAGCCGATACTGCCTGCATGGTTCGATAATTATCTGCTGTTTGTTTTGTTTCGACTAATACTGTTCTTGCCGTTAGAAAAGTCACCACCGTAATGGCAATTAACAATAGCACTGCAGTAACCAATGTAGCGGCACCACGCTGATTGTTGTACTGTAATGGTGAGTTATTCATAGATGAGAGCTCCTTTAAACAGTACCCAATCACAAAATTCTGTTATTCCGCAACATCACAGTTTCCGTCACCGTAGACGTCACTGCCGCATCATCACTCAACTCCCCTGTCAGTACAATCTCTAACTGTCTGAGCTCTATGACGCTATCACTGACTGTGGTGCATTCTGTGGATGTGCTAGCAATGGTAGAAGCAGGTGTCGTTATGTTTAAGCATGTATATGTTGGTGTAAAGGACAGCGTGGTTACGGTAATATCATCTTCATCTATTAAATTATTCGACACCCAGGCACCATTGGTACAATTAGCATTTGTTGTTCCACTGAAGCGTATTTCTAGCACACCATTATTAAGTCGAAAGCCATAATATTCATCACTATCAACTGTAATAGGGGGGTTGGCATCATAAGAATAAACAATACATTGATTGCTGTCATAGAGGGCCGGCCTAGCCGTTGATGCCATAAAAGGGTTATTTGACACATCTGCTTCAGCAATAGCGCCTCCCCAATATCCTGTCCGTTTAATATCATTAACCATCAAAGTCATCGCAAGGGCAAGGTCATGATTAAGTCGAGCCGACTTTACGGTGTCAGAACTTGCAGAAACTGTCATTAAATAAATAGTGATTACGGCACCTATTACAAACAAACCCAGTACCATGGCAATCATCAATTCAATAAGCGTAAAACCTTTTACTTTTTTCATGTCTCCGACCTTCATTTAAGGTGCGCAAGTATTAGTTGAACAGGCATCATAACCACCAACAGGCGCATCAACATCTGAACAAACCTCAACGCCTCCAGTATTTTGGACCAATATCTTTAACGAATAGTTTGTTGTCCGCATACAAGTATTACTTGTGTTAGCTGTACCACGCCTAAAATCAAATGACGTTGTCGCGCTGACAGAATCAATATCCGTTGTAGTATATTCTCTTCCTGTCACTCTGAAAATTGAACAATAATCAGCTTCTGTGGTGACCGTTTCAGTACAATCGCAATTAACTGGACCGGTACTGGCACCATAACACCAAGTACCATCTGCACCTGTATTTCTTACAACTGCGACATTTGCACTACGTTTGATTGCTTCAACCCTTGCCAGTTGCATATCTGACTTAAGAGCTTCTGCAGCCTGTCTTAGTTGTTGGCGCTCTATTAATCTACTAAACGAGGGAACAGCAACAGCGGCTAATACAGCTGCTATAGCAATAACGACCAACAGCTCCACTAGTGTTAATCCCCTTATACTATACCTGCGCATATCAACTCCATTACTCCGCTATATTATTGATTATATGCTTCTACATCATATAAAAACATAGTTCTTATATGTTTATATATATAATTTGTGATTGTTATCTCATTACAATGAGTGACGAATGAACAAAATTAGCCTATCTTTATAGCTAGATAACTAATGTTACAAGGTACTCTAATTATGAAACAGTCTGGTTTTACGCTTATTGAATTGATGATTGTCGTTGCCATTCTCGCCATTATCGCTGCTGTTGCAATTCCTGCTTATAGTGACTATGCAACTCGCGCACGACGTGCTGACGCCAAGAACGCATTGCTAGCCATTGAGATATTGCAAGAAAAATGGCGCGCGAATAATGTGAGTTATGGATTGTTACCGGATCTGTATCCTAACGGGACACACCCAAATCAGTGGCCCACTTTAAAATATGTATCACCCGATAGACACTATAATCTAGACGTAAGTGTGACGGCTGCATCAGGTGCAATACCATCCTCATATACAGCAACCGCAACTACGGCAGCCACTGCTAATGATTCAGCAAAAACCACACAAATTGATCCGGAGTGTGGTGATTTTGTAATAACCGACACTGGTGTTAGCGCAACAGATACTCACCTTACCCGATGCTGGAACAGGTAATGAGCCTATTTATAGCGTAAAGATAAAATGCAAAATTAGTGTGGCAAATACTCCAGCCACCACATCATCAACCATGATGCCAAGACCGCCATGCAGGTTTTTATCAAACCAGCGGATGGGCCATGGCTTTATAATGTCAAAAAATCGAAAAAGCACAAAACCAATCAGCATCCATTGCCAACCGACAGGTGCTGCTATCATCGTCACCAGATAACCCACAATCTCATCCCAAACGACAGCAGATGGATCGTCTTTGCCTAGCCAGTCAGCGGATCGCTGACAAATCCAGATACCAGCAATAAATGCGATTAAGGTAAGGAGCAAATAGCTGATCAGTGGCAACCCGCTCATCAGCCAGTAAACAGGGATAGCTGCTATTGTTCCAAAAGTGCCGGGGGCTATTGGTGCCAGACCTGAACCAAAACCCAGACCTAAAAAGCAAACAGGCCGTTTTACTAATTCGCGAAAATTAATCGTTGGTGAAGTGCTCATACCCTTTCCCGGTTGGTGTAATGTCATGCCCGTTGTCAATCAGACTTACTTCACTACCCTCAATAATACGGCCAATGCAGGTGCATTGCTCGGCACAGCTCGCCATCAATGCATCGACGTCATTCGCCGGAACAGTGAAACAGAGCTCATAATCATCCCCAGCATAGAGTGCTAGTCTCTTAGCTTGTGCTAAATCAAGTTTTGCCAATGCCGGTGACAACGGCAATTTATCAACATCTAATTGGGCACCACAATGACTTTTATCAGTGATATGAGACAAGTCAGCCACCAGCCCATCAGAAATATCAATCGCTGACGAGGCATAGCTTTTAATCACTTGTGAGGCAGCAATACGCGGTACTGGCCGCTCAAGGCGTTGCTGTAAAAATGTCATGTCGTGCTCTGACAATACTGTCGGCAATACTTTGTTCTGCTTGATCGCTAAACAAGCGCCGGCATCACCCAATGTTCCTGTTACAAAAATAAAATCACCAGGCTGAGCACCATCACGGCGCATGGTTGTTGTTTTCTCAACAAAACCATGCACTTGAATAGTGATACTAAGGGGGCCTCTCGTGGTATCACCACCTACTAATGAGATTCGATGCTTTCTTGCTAATTGGCCCAGCCCTTTGGAAAAGCTTTGTAGCCAATCTGTATCTGTATTGGGAAGTGTCAGTGCGAGTGTAAACCAGGCAGGTTCAGCGCCCATTGCTGCCAAATCACTCAAATTAACGGCTAGCGATTTATGGCCAAGGCTTTCAGGATCTACATCGGCGAAAAAATGCACATTTTCGACCAGAGTATCAATAGATACCGCCAGCATTTTATCGGTTGGGCAATGCAATAAGGCGCAATCATCTCCGACACCTAATCCAACATCACGACGTTGTTCTGTTATTGACTCAAAATACTGTTGGATGAGTGCAAATTCGGACAGCCTAGCCACGTCAAACTATGAGCCTATTTTGCTTTCGGTGATTTGGTAGCCTGGTACTCGACCGCGCGCAACTTTGAGCCCATTTTATCTAAAACACCATTAACGTATTTATGCCCTTTCTCGCCGCCAAATGCTTTAGCCAGCTCAACAGCTTCATTCAAAATCACACGGTAAGGAATTTCTGGCCGATGAATGAACTCATAAACAGCGATGCGTAAGACAGAGCTTTCAACAGGATCAATCGCCGATAATGAGCGATCTACGCCATACGCTAACTCAGCATCTAATTGATCAATTTCCTTAGACACGCCGTCCACCAGCATGGCAAAATATTTTTTGTCCATTTTGTTAGAGTTTTCTGCCGTTACAAAATCCATCGTGTCCTTTGACACTGGCATTTGTTTATTAACCAAAGCGTGGTACAAGGCCTGAACGGCTGCGCGCCGCGCATGTGAACGAGGTAAACCTGCTGACATATTAGTTAGCACTCTCTATCTGACGCAGGACATTAACCATTTCAATCGTGCCCATTGCTGCTTCAGCACCTTTATTTCCAGCTTTAGTACCTGCCCGCTCAATAGCCTGTTCAATGGTATCAACAGTCAACACGCCAAATGAAACAGGAATATCGAGCTGTAGAGAAAGTTGTCCTACACCTTTTGAGCATTCACCAGCAACATAATCAAAATGTGGCGTACCGCCACGTATAACAGCACCCAAAGCAATGATTGCATCGTATTTACCTGTGCGGCCCATACGTTGTATAGCCAATGGGATTTCCACCGCTCCCGGTACTCGTGCCAATTCAATATCACTCTCACTGGCACCATGTCTCACCAAACAATCAATCGCACCAGAGATTAAATTATCGACGACAAAATCATTAAAACGACCAGCAACAATCCCGACACGCATGCCTTTCGCAGAAAAATCACCAGAAAATGTTGTGATATTGCTCATTTTCAAAACTATCCAAAACAGTAAAAAGGATATTGTACTGTTTTTGACCGAATTCTGCCTATTTTAGTAAAGACAACGAGCAATATTATTTATTTTTAGCATGAGGTAACCCAGCAGGATCAGCCTCAATGACAAACCACTCATACGGTTCTTTGTCAATCCGTAGGGCTGTTAATTGTTCCCCCCAAACTGCCCCACTGTCGAGAGAAAAAACATTACCGTACCGCCCTGTACCCAACATTGACCAGTGTCCGAACACAATACGATCATTTTGTGTCTTGCGATTTGGCATATCAAACCAGCATAGTTGGTTCTCGGGCTTTTTGTCCGGTGAACCTTTATATTTGAGTGCTAAACGACCATCAGCATGACAAAACCGTAAACGGGTAAAACAATTGGTAATGTAGCGCAGGCGATCCCAACCAGCCAACTCTTTAGACCAGCGATCCGGCTTATTACCGTACATATTGTTAAAAAACTCGCGCCAATTATCGCCTTGTAGTACGGCCTCGACTTCTTTCGCCCTTTTTAATGCCTTTTTAATTGACCACTGAGGCGGAAGCCCTGCATGTACCATACTAAAGCCAAGTTCAGGGTCATGATGAAATAATGGTTGATGCCTTAACCAATCGAGTAACTGTTCACGATCAGGTGCTTCCAGCACCGAGTTCATCGTATCCATATGATGATGGTGTTTTGTCACTCCACAGGCATATGCCAGCAAATGAAGATCATGGTTACCCAATACCACTTTCACCACTTCATTCCCCGCATGCATGGCAAAACGTAATACTTCGGCTGATAACGGCCCCCGGTTTACCAGATCACCCGCTAACCAAACCTGGTCGTTTTCTGAATTAAAATTAACCAGCTCTAACATTCTCATCAACTCGGCGTAGCAGCCTTGTATATCACCTATGGCATAGACCGCCATCACTTCATCCTCGCTTTTTTAAACGTTACAAACCGGTTCCACATTTGAAGGTTAATCGTAGTTTTAAGTCGGCTATTATAATAGCTACCACCTACCCGCGTTAAATTTAAGTCTTTATTGTCGTCAAAGCAGCATACTATATTTTCCTGAAGGTAAAACTGGTTAAAGAAAATAAAACATTGCTATGATATGCGCTATGTCGTTATCGCATCGTCAAAAACAGCGCTTTTGGTTAATGCTGGCATTTCTTATTGTCGGTTATTTTGCTAGCTATTACTCACCACAAGATGCTCAAACGCCAGCAGTAACCAATGATGTGGAGCAGGCTTACGCTCAACGCCAGAGTGATGTACAACTCAAAGTGACAGCTTCTGTTAGCCGGTTATTACCCGATGACCTCACCGGTAACCGACACCAGAAATTCATTATAAAACGTCCCAGTGGTTTAACTATCCTTGTTGCTCATAATATCGATCTTGCCCCCAAAATAACCAACTTAAAAATGGGCGATAGTGTAACGATATTTGGTGAATACGAATGGAGTGACAAAGGCGGTACTCTACATTGGACCCACCATGACCCAGCTAAGCAACACCCTGACGGTTGGATAGAGCATAAAGGCAGTCGTTATCAATAATGAATGAGAACTTTTCCACTTTTAATTACGGTTTTCCAGCTATTGCGGGCGATCATGCTAAAGTGCTTATCTTAGGTTCAATGCCTAGTGTTAAATCTCTCGACCTGCAACAATACTACGCCCATCCTCGCAATGCTTTTTGGCCCATTATGGGACGGTTATTCAATTTCGACCACACACTGCCCTACCTGCAGCGTGTTGAAGCACTCTGTCGCCATCGTATTGCAGTTTGGGATGTACTTAAAGCTTGTCACCGACATGGCAGTCTGGATCAACATATTGACGACACAACCAGTATCAGCAATGATTTCAACGCTTTTTTTAACGCAAACAAAGAAGTGAAAGCTATTTACTTCAATGGTCAAAAAGCAGAAGCCATATTTAACAAATCCATTGTAGCAAGTCTCAACCCCGACTTTCTAAGCATCCCTCGCCGGTGTTTACCCTCGACGAGTCCAGCGCATGCCAGCCTATCATTTGAACAGAAACTCCATGCATGGCAACACATGTATAGCGTGTTTGACGAATAAGACTGTTGAGTTGCTATTACTTACATTTCCTCTCATCTTTATTGTGCAGACAGCTGAACAATTTAGAGGGTTAGAAACTTTTATTTAAATCACCAGTCTCAGCTATTAAATAATTTGTCATCTTTTGTAACTAAAACAAAGTAAACGTGTCATAACTATTAACAATAGGAAAAAATGATTTAACCATGGCGAATGAAGTAAATCTGCCTATATGCTCTCTAACACATATGTATGGTTTTTTCTTCATGTTTAGTGTGACTAAACTTTGGGTGCAGCCTGCCATGGCTAAGGCTGCATCCACTTTTAAAGCTAATAGCCTGTCTTCTTACATTATCTTATAACGGTAAATTATATGCGTTGGTTACTTCTGGTTCCCCTGCTCTTTCTAGGTACATTAAGTTATGCTTGTGAGCCAGAAATGACGCCAATGGATGACGCGCCGATCGCGGTCGATTTCACATTGCAGGCTACTGACAAAACCACTTTTAGCCTCTCTGACTATAAAGGTAAATTTGTACTGGTAAACTTCTGGGCACACTGGTGCGGGCCTTGTGTCAAAGAGTTTCCTGCTATGGAAAACCTCTATCAGTCGCTAAAACAAGACAACTTCGAAATTGTTGCTATTCATGTTGGCCCTGCACAAGGCCGCGTCAAACCATTTCTTGAAAAACACCAAGTTAATTTCAAAGTCGTTCTTGACCCGTCTATGTCGGTACATGGCTGGGATGTTCCGGCCTTGCCTGTTACCTACTTGGTGAGCCCCGAAGGTAAACTCATATACAAGGCCGTCGGCCCCCGTGAGTGGAATGTCAAAGCAATGAAGGCATTACTCTATTAATAGTCGTTAGAATGCAAAATATTATTTTATGAAAGCCACATATCACTGCCTACTTAACATATAGCGGCGTTTAAAAAGCGAAAAATATGTCAATTTCCGCAAAAAGTCTCAGCTAAACGTTTCGCTCTTCCATTATTTCCTTGTTAAAACCATAAAAAACATCGATTCCACAGTAAAATTATCAGTTATTAAGACAAAACTGTTATTTTTAGCGATAATTAATAGTATCCGGATTTACATTCGGTCGGAGGGGTAGGGCAAGCAGAGCTGGCTTACTGCAATGAAAAGAGCCAACAATACAATCTTTCAACCGAATAATTTAAGTAGTGAGGAAAAAAAATGTCTGATCAACACCATTCAGTGCTGATCGTTGGTGGCGGAGCCGCTGGCGTTTCAGTTGCAAATAATATGCGACGTAAAGATAGTAGCCTTGATATTGCCATCATTGAACCATCCGAAAAACACTATTACCAACCTGGATTCACAATTATCGGCGGTGGTGCTTATACCATGGCTAAAGCCACCAAAAATGAAGCCGATCTAATCGATTCAAGCGTTAAATGGATCAAAGATTATGCTGAAAGTTTCCAGCCACATGATAATCAAATCACACTGCGTTCCGGTGACACCATCAGCTATGATTACTTGGTAGTTTGTCCTGGTCTACAAGTGGATTACGATAAGATTAATGGCCTATCTGAAACCTTGGGCAAAAACGGAGTTTGCTGTAATTATTCCCCAGAACATGTCGAATACACTTGGGAAACACTCAAAAACCTGAAATCAGGTAATGCTTTGTTTACGCAACCACCTATGCCTATTAAATGTGCTGGTGCGCCGCAAAAGATCATGTACCTTGCAGCGGACCACTTCCGCAAGCAGGGTATTGCCAACAATATCAATATTGAATTTTTTAATGCTGGCCCTAGTATGTTTGGCGTGCCGTTCTTTGCAAAAGCATTAGATAAAGTCGTTGCTGATTATGGTATTAAAGTCAACTTCACCAATAACTTGGTAGCAGTGAACGGTGACGAAAAAACAGCCACCTTTGAAACAAGTGATGCAGATGGCAACAAAACGACGGTCACACGTGAATTTGACATGATCCATGTGACACCACCACAGAGCGCACCTGATTTTATCAAGGTCAGTCATTTGTCCAATGAAGCAGGTTGGCTCGACGTTAACCAATTCACAATGCAGCATACTAAATACGACAACATATTTGGTTTAGGTGACTGCACCTCAACACCTAATGCTAAAACGGCTGCTGCCGTTCGTAAGCAAGTGCCTGTTGTCGTTAGCAATATCCTCAAACTGCGTGAAAATCAGGCCGTGGTAGAAGGCTACGATGGTTACGGTTCATGCCCACTGACAACATCACTCAACACCGTTATGTTGGCTGAATTTTCCTATGGCGGTAAAGTCACGCCTTCGTTCCCATTCTTGGACCCACGCACCAATAGTCGTTTATGGTGGTTTGGTAAAACTTTTGGTTTCCCATGGCTATACTGGAACGTGATGATTAAAGGTTATGAGTTTGATATCCCTCATAAAGCCTCCTATGTAGAAAAACTCACGGCACAAGATCAGTAGTAATAACGATATAATGCCCTAGTCTGAACAAATCAGATTAGGGCATTTTTCTATTTTTTAACTCGCATCATCTAAACGATTATCACAGTCTATGTCATCAAATCATTTACGCAAGCAAACCTGGCTCACAAAATATATCCCAAGTCTTGCTTGGCTTCGACACTACGAGAAAGATGATTTCAATAGCGATTTATTTGCTGGCATCATCACTGCAATTCTCTTTGTTCCACAAGGGATAGCCTACGCGATTCTGGCAGGTTTACCCGCACAAGTTGGTCTCTATGCGAGTATCTTACCCCCCCTAATTTATGCTTTTTTAGGTACGAGCCGAACATTGTCAGTTGGCCCGGTCTCTATCGCGGCGATCATGATTGCCAGTGCGATATCAGCACCTGAATTACAAGCGTTTGGTTCTCCTTTAGAACACGCCATTATTCTGGCAGCAGAAGGTGGCCTTATTTTATTAGCCATGGCTGTCTTCCAAATGGGTAGTCTGGTTAAGTTTATCAGTCACCCTGTACTTTCCGGTTTTACCAGTGGTGCCTCAATTCTAATCGTATTCAGTCAGCTACCCCATTTATTTGGTGTTAACGTAAAGCCTTGCGGCTCTGATATAGCCTGTATTGTTGAACAATCACTTAATCTTAATCCTTATGCAACAGCTCTGGGCCTATTCAGTTTTATCTTTCTCTTAATGATGGGCAAACCACTGACTAAGTGGTTAAGCCGTATGGATCTTCGTAAAACATTGGTGACGGGGATAAGCCGAACAGCACCCTTATTAACTGTAGTCATCACCACCAGCCTTGTCAGTTACTTTCATCTGTCCTCACAACACAGCGTCACCATAGTAGGTCAGATTCCAGAAGGTTTACCGGACCTAGACCTCTTTGGAATGTTTGATAGTGCAAATCACTGGTTAGCGCTTTTGCCAAGTGCTATCTTTATTAGTGTCATTGCATATGTGGAAAGTGTTGCTATTGCTTTGGTCACCGCTAATTTGCGGAATCAGAAAATTGACAACAATCAGGAATTAATTGCCTTAGGCGGTGCCAGCTTAGCATCTGCCGTATCGGGTGGTATGTCTGTAGCAGGTGGTTTCAGCCGTACTATGGTCAATTTCTCTGCTGGTGCGCGCACACAATTGGCAATGATTATTGCCGTAGCTCTACTGGCACTGGCATTAATCTTTTTCACCGATCAATTTACTAATATTCCAAAAGCTGCTTTAGCTGCAATTATTCTTGTTGCTATTATGCCGCTGATTAAAATCAAAGAAATCATCCATACTTTTCAGTTTGATCGCGCTGATGCTGTCACACAGACCATCACTTTAGTTGCCGTATTAGTACTAGGCATTGAAGAAGGGATTGCACTGGGTGTGCTCGTTACCTTTATTGCTTATCTACGTCGAAGCAGCCTCCCTCATATCGCCATTGTAGGCCGTATGCCTGGCACTGAGCAGTACCGTAATATACTGCGTCACGATGTTGAAACCTGGCCCAGGTTATTACTACTTCGTGTTGATGAAAATATTACTTTTGCCAATATCGGTTTTATCACTGATACCATTACAGAAAAAGTAGATGAAAATTCAGACATAAGAGATGTTGTGCTCATCTGCTCATCAGTTAGTCATATCGATATGACAGCCTATGAAGCCATTGCCAGCCTTGCTGAGTCATTCAGCAACCTCGACATCCGATTACATTTAGCTGAAGTCAAAGGACCAGTTATGGATAAGCTTTCCAATATGCATATCGAACGAGACCTTCATGGCGGGCAAATATTCTTTCATACCAGCGATGCAGTAGAACAGATCACTCAAAACAACAAATAACAACACTTTCCATGGTACCCTGTTGTTAAATAAGCAGTTTATACGTATAGTAGTAACACTTTTCGGTCTTCAGACCGTTGATTTGCCAAGGGGTGGCCATGATGGCCTGAGATATTCCAAGATGGAATGAACCCTACGAACCTGATCCAGTTAATGCTGGCGTAGGGACAGGCCGAGACATCTTTTACACAAAACAGATCCTGTGCGTGTTCTCTCCTGTCCTTTTTTATTTAAAAAAGGATAATTATGAAGTTTAAAGCTTTATCCCTAACTATTTCAGCCCTTCTATCTGCCAATGTTTTTGCAGAAGTCACGGAGCATGATTTACCAGCCATGGTCGTCAGTGCTGATTTTAGACCTTCTATCGTACTTGAAACACCTGTAAGTTTAACCACTATTGATAGTGAAGTCATTGACACTCGCGGCGCCCAACATGTTGAAGATGTGCTTAATCTAGCACCTAATGTCAATATTTCTAGTGGCGCGTCACGAGGGCAATATTTCCAAATTCGAGGTATCGGCGAACGGAGTCAATTTTCCGCTCCGATTAATCCATCTGTCGGTTTAATTATTGATGGTATCGATTTTAGTCGCACCGGTGGTGCGGCAACACTATTTGATATTGAACAAGTGGAAATACTTCGCGGACCACAAGGTACACAATTTGGTACCAATGCCTTAGCTGGAGTCATCAATCTCCAAAGTAAACAACCAACAGACGAACTGGATATTCACGTCGAGACCGGTATCGCTGAATACAATACGCGCAGCCTTGGTGTTGCTGTGGGCGGACCCGTTATTGAAGACTCTCTGCTTGGTCGTTTCTCTTTACATAGCCATAAGTCAGATGGTTATATGGACAATGAATTTCTAAACCGTGATAACACCCAAAACCGGGATGAGCTAACAGCAAAAGGACAGTTAACATGGTTAGTAAATAATGATTTCACCGTTGATCTAAATCTGCTTCATCTAAATATTGATAATGGCTATGATGCATTCACTCTGGATAACAGCCGTAACAGCTTGTCTGACGAGCCAGGTGAAGATAAGCAACATACTAATGCACTAGCAATTAAAACTGATTGGCGTGCCAGCAGTGCTGTGCAACTTCAAACAAAAACCAGCTATACAAAGTCAGATATTGTCTACAGCTATGATGCCGACTGGGGCTTTGTCGGCCAATTTGCTGCGGGGTTAGGTCCTTACGTTGCAACAGAAGAATTTAAGCGTGCTCGTGAAAATTACGCGTTTGAAGTAAAAGCATTATCTAATGAAGATGGTCGCTTATTTAATGGTAAAACTGAATGGGTAATCGGCGCCCACTTCTTTCGCCAAGATGAAGATCTAGACCTTACATCTGATTTTGGCAACCTTGTTAATGAATATGAAACTGAAAACGTATCACTTTTTGGTCAATTAGATACACACCTAACCGACAAATTAACCCTTATAACAGGTCTGCGTGTTGAGAACTTTAAAGCTGATTATAAAGATTCCAATAACCTGGACATTGATTCCAGTGAAGTGTTATTTGGCGGCAAATTAGGGTTGAACTACCAATTTAATACTAACCAACTTCTTTATAGCTCTCTTTCACGTGGCTATAAATCAGGTGGTGTAAACAATAATGATTCATTACCCTCATCTGAGCTTGAGTTTGACACGGAATATATGTGGACGCTTGAAACTGGTCTTAAATCACTGTGGCTCGATGGCGATTTAATGTCTAGCGTAAGTGTTTTTTATTCATCTCGTCGTGATGCACAAGTGAAAAGTTCAGTTCCCGTCGGCATTGGTGCATTTGAAGACTCAATTACCAATGCGGCAAAGGGTGAAAATTACGGTTTGGAAGCTGAGTTAGACTGGTCGGCTACAGATGATGTTCGTTTATTTGCAGCCCTAGGCTTACTTCATGCCTCATTCGAAGAGTATCAAAACCCTAAAATTGCAGGTATAGAAGATCGGCGTATGGCCCACGCACCTGCTTATACATTTAATATAGGCAGTGAAATTCACCTCTCTCCAAGCTTAACTTTCCGTGCTAATGTAGAAGGTAAGGACGAATTCTATTTCTCAAACAGTCATAATGAAAAGTCCGCTTCTTATGCTTTAACGAATGCCAGCTTAGAGTACCGTACAGGTGCCTGGAAAGTAACGTTATGGGGACGCAATTTATTTGATAAAGAGTATGCAACGCGAGGTTTCTTCTTTGGTAACAACCCTGCCAAAGGTTATGTGGCTGAAAATTATGTCCAGCTCGGTGATCCTCGTGTCATTGGTTTATCTGTCGCTTGGGATTATTAAATCAACCAATAAAGGGTATCTAAAAAGATACCCTTTTTAACCACAAAAAAGAGAAATACAATGAGAATTTCGGTCGATATCAGCCTATATCCGCTAACACAAGATTACGTGAAACCTATTCTAGCTTTTATTGATCAGCTTGAAAGCAACCCAGCGTTGATCGTGAAACGTAATAGTTTAAGCACCCAAATATTTGGCGAATACCGTGATGTTATGGATACGATTGATAGCGAAATGGAAGCAGTTTTTGAACAACTGCCTCATAGCGTTTTTGCCATGAAATTTATCGGGACGGATCGCGCAGATGTTGTCGACAAATGATTGATAAATCATTTTTTACCACTGTTTTTGATGCTGTCCTGGCCCTTTCTGGCTGGGAAGTTGTTGCAGCTTCATTAGGTATCGCCTACATTCTTCTGGCAACCAAAGAATCGCAGTGGTGCTGGCCAATGGCCTTTATCAGTACTCTTATCTACACCGTTTTGTTTTGGGAAGGTCAACTCCCCATGCAAGCGTTGCTTAATTTATATTACATGGCAATGGCCATATATGGTTTCTTACTATGGCGCCAGCACGGTAGTGATAAAGGCTCAACCTTGTCGATTAGCAAATTCACCTGGTATCAGCAGCTACTTTTCTTATTGTTTGGTAGCGGCGTCACTTTTTTAGTCGCTAATTACCTGCAGAGTATCGACGGCTCTCAACGGCCCTATTTAGATGCCGGCGTCATGGTTTTTTCCATGTTAAACACCTACCTGATGGCTCGTAAGATATTACAAAACTGGTTGTATTGGATCGTCATCGATGTGGCGGCAATTATGCTCTACTCGCAAACGGGTTTTTATGCCACCGTTGCCTTATTCAGCGTTTATGTTGTGCTGGCCTTTATCGGGTATGGCAAATGGATGAAGCACTATTATCAGCAACAATACAGTGAGGCTTAGGCTTACCAATAATACGGCTGAGCCAGCCATTTATTCAGATCTTGTTCGCCTAATACATTCATCAAAAATAGTAACACCCGGTAACTATGCCGTTGAGCTGACATATCGGGTAAAGGTTGATAACGCCGATAGTACTTACTGAATAATTGTGCTTGTTGTGCATTTAACAAGTATTCCAATAATACGAAATCTATTTCTCTAGGTCCGTATACCACCGCATCTACATCGAGCAACGCCGATAGTCGCCCTCCTTGCTGGAGAAACTGATCCCATCTTAGGTCCGGCATAACAGGGACAAATTGCTTAACTTGGCAACTTGTTGCCTGCTGCAACGCTTTATCCAAACAGGCGGTTGGTACTTCAGACGTATGATTTTTTGCTAAGGTGGCAATAGTATGATGCAAACGTAGTGGCCATTCTGTTGCCAGTCGTTTTGGCTGATGAAACGGGCCCCAATTCTTTTGACTATGTTGATGAAGTTGTCCAAGGTGATCTGCAAGGTCAATGATTAAATTCTCAGTCACCTTTTCAGGTTCAATATTATCACCCTCTAACCAATGACAAAGTATAAAACGCATTGCCTGTGAAGTAATGCAGGTAGGCACAGTAAGCGGAGTCATAGCATCAAGCTGCTGATAGGTTTGACCTATCGACCCTAAACTTGCCGGAAAATCAGCATTGAATAATAAATTCATTCCATGCCAGAAGGTGGATTTTTCGATACTCGTCTGATTGCAGACTTTCAATAGTAGCAAGCCTTCATCAGAGTCACACTGCCAAAGGTGGTGTGTACTGTCTTCAAACAAAACGGGCAGCCGCTGCGCTGCCCGTTTTAGTTTAGGTAAATGTCCTTGCTGTTCCAGGGGCAGCAAAGGGTAAGCTACCAAGGTAATGCTTCACCATTGCTATGCCAGAACGATCCCGTATTACTTAAGTTAAGCTCATCCATTCTGGCAATTAAGCCCCGCGCTGATTCATCCGTGTCCATTAAACCGTTATGACCCGTCATATCAGTGCGAACATACCCCGGATGCAAAATACCAACAGCTATTCCTTTTGGTTTTAGATCTATGGATAATGATTTACCGGCAGCATTCACAGCTGATTTTGACATTCGGTAGGCGTAACTACCTCCTGAATCATTATCCGCTATCGATCCCATACGACTGGTAACAATACCGACTTTAGAACCCTCCCCTAAATGTTCAAGCAGGCTTTGTGTAGTCAGTAATGGGCCCAGACTGTTAACTTCATACATGCGAACAAAACTTTCAATCGCGTTGACGTTTATATCACTAATCCCCAAGCTTGCCGCAATGCCTGCGTTATTAATAAGCCAGTCCAGCTTACGGTTTTTAAGCTTATCAGCCAGCGTCGCCAAACTAGCTGGTTGGCTAACTTCAACGTCTTCTATAATTTCGACATCAAGTGCTTTTAACTCGTCAGATGCATGACGGCATGTTGCAATTACCTTTTCACCACGTGCAGATAATTGCCGACATAACTCAAGCCCAATGCCGCGATTACTACCTGTTATTAAGACCGTTAAACTCATATTGACTCCTCACTTTTAGTACTTATTGTTCTTCAATGGCTCGCATGGCTTCCAATGACGGTGATAGGATAACACCCTTCTCAGTGACAATCGCGTCGATAAGCGCTGCCGGTGTAATATCAAATACTGGGTTAAACACACTGATTTCTTCTGGCGCTAGCCGTTGCTTGTTAAAGTGTGTCAATTCACTAGCTTCACGCTGTTCAATCGGTATTTCATCACCTCTGTTTAATTGCCAGTCAATGGTTGAAGTCGGTGCAACCACCATCATTTTAACACCATGATATTTCGCTAAAATGGCAAGCATATAAGTACCTATCTTATTAGCTACATCACCGTTACTACTAATACGGTCGGCACCCACAATCACCCAGTCTATTTGCTGCGTTGCCATTAGATAGGCAGCAGCACTATCCACCTGCAAGCTGAATGGGATATTCTCTTTATCCAACTCCCAAGCAGTAAGCCGCGCACCCTGTAACCAAGGTCGGGTTTCATCAACATACACCATGTTAAGTTTACCTTCCGCATAAGCCTGCCTAATTACGCCAAGCGCCGTACCAAACCCGCCAGTTGCTATAGCACCGGTATTGCAATGTGTTAGCACAGAGCACTCATCAGGGAGTAAAGCAGCGCCCAAGCGAGCCATCTTACGGTTTGCCGTAATATCCTCATCATGAATCTGCAGGGCTTCGGTTAGTAATGCTGTTTCAGGTTTGATGGCGTCAGGTAATGACTTATAAAGTGCACGCATACGATCAACTGCCCAATGCAAATTAACTGCTGTCGGTCTCGATTTTAACAAACGGGCAATAGGAGGAATAATAGCTTGCTTCCAGCGCACGCCTGCTACATCCCAAGCTTGCATAGCAGCTAGCACAATACCATAGGCGGCAGTAATGCCAATGGCTGGCGCGCCTCTTACAACCATGTCCTTTATCGCTTGACTGACGTCGTCAGGCCGCTCAAACTCTAGCCACGTTTCTTTATTAGGTAATTGTCGCTGGTCTAAAAGATATAGTTTGTCATCATGCCAAACAACGGCTTGTATTTCATCATTTTGTTTAGCCACTGTGTTCTCCTGTTGATGACGGTATAATCATTCACTATGAAAAATGTTGATCTTATTATTAATGCCCGCTGGGTGGTACCTGTTATTCCCCAAAAAGCTGTTCTAGAACATCATTCCGTGGTAATTCATCATGGGGTTATTGTAGCGCTTATTCCTCAACAAGAGGCAAAACAACGCTATATTGCCACCGCCGAACACCATTACCCTGATCACTGCATATTGCCGGGCTTAATTAATAATCACAGCCACACACCGATGTCATTGTTTAGAGGGCTGGCTGACGATTTACCACTGATGACTTGGCTTAACGAGCATATATGGCCAGCAGAAGAGCGTTGGGTCAGTGATGCTTTTGTTGAAGCCGGCTCCGAGCTTGCGATTGCTGAAATGATACGGGGTGGCACCACCTGTTTTAGTGATATGTATTTCTTTCCTGATGCTACTGGCCGTGTAGTTGATCAAAGTGGTATCAGAGCCCAACTTGGTATGGTCATTATTGATTTTCCCAGCGCATGGGCCGCAGATACTGAGGAGTACCTTTATAAAGGTCAACAATTGCATGATCACTATCGTCGCCATGATCGCATCACGACCGCTTATACACCTCATGCTCCTTATACTGTTTCAAATGAGACGTTAGAAAAAGTCATGATCAATGCCGAAGAGCTTGATGTTCCTATTCATATGCATATTCATGAAACTGCTGGTGAAGTATCGCAGAGTATTGAACACTACGGTGTCCGCCCACTAGAAAGACTGAAAGAACTTGGGCTTCTTTCTCCTCGTCTAACTGCTGTCCATATGACACAGTTAACTGAACAAGAAATAGACTGGTGCGCTACTCATGGCGTTCATATTGCCCACTGCCCAGAATCCAATTTAAAATTGGCAAGTGGCTTTTGCCCAGTAGGTAAACTGGCACAACATGGTGTCAATGTCACTATCGGTACCGATGGCGCTGCTTCAAATAACGATTTGGATATGTTTGCAGAAATGCGGCAGACTGCGTTACTGGCTAAAGCGGTTGCACAAGATGCCAGTGCGATACCCGCCCATACCGCACTCGAAATGGCAACAATCAATGCTGCTAAAGCTCTGGGCCTGGACGAAAAAATTGGGTCAATAGAAGAATCCAAGACTGCTGATCTGATTGCTGTTGATATGAGCACCATAGAAAGCCAGCCCTGTTACGATATAGTGTCTCAATTAGTGTATGCCACCGGTCGGGATAAAGTAAGCGATGTCTGGGTACAGGGCAAGCAACTATTGAAACAACGTCAGCTGACGACGCTGAATACCAGTAACATAATAAATAAAAGCCAAAAATGGGCCCAACAAATAAAAGACTATGATTTATGACCGCACCACATAATGTCGACCCTGCAGAAGTCGCAAAATTCGATGCCCTTGCTGCCAACTGGTGGGATACAGAAGGTGAATCCAAACCGTTGCATGATATTAACCCGTTACGTTTAGACTTCATCCAACGCCATGCCCCACTTGAACATCAGCATGTTATTGATATTGGTTGTGGTGGTGGTATTCTGACAGAAGGCTTAGCAAAAGCAGGCGCCAGCACCACAGGTGTAGATATGGGTGAACAAGCACTCAATGTTGCCCGATTGCATGCACTTGATAATGAGCTAGCGATTCATTACCACTTAATAACAGCTGAAGATAAAGCCAAGGCGTCTCCCGAACAGTTTGATATTGTCTGCTGCATGGAAATGTTGGAGCATGTACCTGACCCAATATCAATCATCCAAGCCTGTGCAGACTTATTAAAGCCAGGCGGTTCACTTTTTTTGTCAACATTGAACAGGCATCCCAAAGCTTATTTACTGGCTGTGCTGGGTGCGGAATATATAATGAATATGTTGCCGAAAGGCACGCATGACTACCGGCGCTTTATCCGACCCTCGGAATTAGCAAGATGGTGTCGTGAAGCTGGGCTGGACGTCAGCCATTTATCTGGCATTAGTTATCAGCCACTCACACAAGACTTTACGCTCAGTAATGATGTCAAAGTCAATTATCTTATGCACTGCCAAAAGCCTGGTCAGGAATGATCGCATTTTCCGCTGTACTTTTTGATCTGGACGGTACTTTATTAGATACGGCCCCCGATCTTGCCTCTGCTCTCAACGTTTTATTGCAGGAACAAGGGCGAGATGTTTTACCCTATGACTTAATTCGACCTGTTGCCAGTAACGGTAGTGCTGGTTTATTGGGGCTTGGCTTTGGTATTACAACAGAACACCATGATTATAAGCGATTGCAAAAACGGTTTCTTAACCTCTATCAACAAAACCTGGCACGTGAAACACAGTTATTTATCGGAATGGACGCTGTGCTGAGTCAACTCGAGCAAGCCCATATCCCATGGGGCGTTGTCACCAATAAGCCAGCATTTTTGACTGATCCTATTATTGAACAGTTAGGTCTTGCTCAAAGAGCTGCTTGCGTTGTCAGTGGCGATACCACGGCTTATAGCAAGCCTCATCCAGCACCGATGTTACATGCGAGTGAACTCATACAAATACCACCGCGACAGTGCCTGTATATAGGTGATGCTCAACGTGATATTCAAGCTGGCAAGAATGCAGGTATGAAAACTGTCACGGCGTTATATGGTTATCTTAGTGAGCAAGATAAACCAGAGAGCTGGCAAGCAGATGCAATGATTAACCACCCGACAGATTTATTACAATGGATTTAAAGATAACGTTTCTCAACGATCTGGCAAATACTGAGTATGGCTTACTGCTTTTATTAGTTGCCGGCGCCATTATTGGTGCCTTTGTCGTATTTATCATGTTAAACACTCAACTCACACGCTTACGTAATGAAAACCGTGAGTTGGCACTCACACTAAAATTAGAGCAACAATCAAGTGCCCAATTAGACAACGTACTTGAACAAACACGTTTACAGTTATCGCAGGCTTTTCATCAGCTTTCTAATGAAGCACTCAGCCGAAATAATGAACAATTTCTAAAACTTGCTGAAGAAAACCTAAAACGCTATCAAAGCGAGGCCAAAGCAGATTTACAATCACGTGAGCATGCAATAGAACAACTCGTTAAACCGATTAACGATGCACTGCTGAAAACGACAAAACAAATTCATGATATTGAGAAAGAACGTAAAGAATCATACGGCAGTTTACGTAGCACACTCACACAAATGGCCCAAGGCCAGCAGAGCTTGCAGCAAGAAACTCAAAATCTAGTACAAGCATTGAGAAGGCCTGAAGTCCGTGGTCAATGGGGTGAAATGACACTAAGGCGTTTGGCAGAGCTGAGTGGTATGGTTGCCCATTGTGATTTTTATGAGCAAACCAACACGAATACTGAGTCTGGCCGGATACGACCAGACATGATAGTCAGGCTACCGGAAAAACGGGAAATTATTGTTGATGCTAAAACACCTCTGGATGCCTACCTATCAGCAATTCAAGCACAGGATGATACAACGCGTAAAATTGAATTAAAACGCCATGCCCAAATCATTCGTCAACGTGCAAAGGAACTGGCTGCTAAAAATTATTGGGCAGAATATTCTCAGTCACCCGAGTTTGTTGTTTTATTTATTCCAGGTGAACATTTTTTATCTGCCGCTTTGGAAATTGATCCTGGTTTATTAGAAGATACTATCCGCTCTAACGTCATTTTAGCGACACCCACTAATTTTATTGCCTTATTACGTGCCGTCTCTTATGGTTGGAAACAACAAGCTCTAACGGAAAATGCACAAGCTATACGTGAGCTGGGCGAAACGCTTTACAAACGACTCAGCGTCTTTAATCGTCACCTCAGCAAACTAGGAGCAAGTTTAAACAGTAGTGTTGAACACTTTAATAAAACTGTAGGCTCTATGGAAAGGCAAGTCGTCCCAAGTGGCAAACGTTTTCTCGACATGGGTATTAGTACCAAAGAAGAAATTAATTCGATTACACCGATCGAAACACAAGTGCGGCGTGTAAAAGAACCCGATGATGATGAATCTTGAGTTAAGTAAGGCCTACCAGTATTGTCACGACATTAGCAAGAAACATTACGAAAATTTTCCTGTTGCCTCATTGTTGCTACCTAAAAAGCTAAGACGGGCCGTAAGCGTCATCTATGCCTTTGCCAGAACGGCAGATGATATTGCTGATGAGGGCAACTACTCAGTTCATCAACGACTAGCAAAGCTTGATGACTATGAGCAAGAGCTTGACCAGATACTACAAGATTCTTCCCAAGGACAAACGCCTATCTTTGTAGCGCTTGGTGATGTCATAAAAAACTATGCAATTCCCCACCAACCATTCATAGATCTGTTATCTGCCTTTAAACAAGATTTGCATAAGCAACGTTATCAGACTCAGCAAGAAATTATTAGTTATTGCCAACGTTCTGCCAATCCTATTGGCCGCTTATTATTACACCTTGATTGTCAGCCCAGTGAGCAACAACTCAAACAGTCTGATGCAATTTGCACCGCCTTGCAGCTAATTAATTTTTATCAGGATATCAAGCAAGACTATATAGAACGCGATCGAATTTATCTAAGCATTGATGAGTTAGATAGCTTTAATATTAAAGAACGTGACTTAATCAAAACAGACACCTCAACACTTGCACCCTTATTGCGTCAACGTTACCAGACCATCACCACGTTATTAAACGACGGCTGGCCATTAGGTCTTACGCTAAAGGGACGGCTTGGTTGGCAGGTTAGAACAATGATCTTAGCGGCCATACATATATTGAATAAGTTAAAACAGCAACACGACCATCGCCTGTTAACACGGCCAGTCATCAGGAAAAAAGAGATTATCTTATTGGCAACAATCAGTACCTTTACGTTTTGTTATCAACGGTATGCCACATTCCTCCTTGGCGCGAAGTAACGCCGCTAATACGTAAGGATATAATTTGAATTTTAATGGTCTATCTAATTAATGTTATTACTAAATTCGTTCGCCCAACTTGATTGTTATAACAAACTATGGGATAGTTTAGCCCCCAATTTTTACTAGAGTCAAAGCACTCATACGAGTGTATTTTATAACAAACCCAGCTTAACAAAGGTATTTTTCATGCAAAAATTTATTTCAGCATTATGTTTAATGTTTGCGTTTTCTGCTGTACAGGCATGTGATGATTTCGCTAATTTGCCAGAAGAAAAGCAAACGCCGCAAGGCTTATACCTGACGGCAAAACAAGCGTATGAAATGAAATCTCAAAATCCAGATCAAGTCTATTTTGTTGATGTTCGTACTCAAGGTGAAGTCGAGTTTTTAGGCATGCCAGTAAATGCTGATGCAAACATACCTTATATGCTCAATGATCTTCTTGAATGGAATGATGAAAAAGGTCGTTTCAGAAAAATACCAAATAGTAATTTCTCACTTGATTTAGCTTCGCGATTAGAAGAAGTAGGTCTTGATAAAGATGCGCCCATTCTTTTAATGTGTCGCTCAGGCTCTCGTAGTTCTAAAGCTGCAACCTTACTAGGCAAACTTGGCTACACTAAAGCTTATACCGTTGTTGACGGTTTCGAAGGCGACAAGGCTAAAGAAGGACCACACAAAGGTAAACGCGTTGTAAACGGCTGGAAGAATGCTGACTTGCCATGGACCTATAAGCTGACAAGAGACAAAATGTACATCGAATAAATTGTACAAAAATCAACACAGGTTAATCACTTTTAGCAGAGATAAAAGCGTCTAACCTATTACTCAATATACCTAACTCGATATTTGCTGATAATAACAACAACTGCAATATCATAAATTTCTACAGAGGCTATTAAATGAAACTCAAATATGCATTGTTCCTATTATTTCCAGCATTCGCTTTTGCTGATGATCTTCAACATGGCGAAAACTTAATAACTCATTTTGACGAGTCATTCGAAGATTACCAGAACTACCGTCCCTACTCCTTTCATGAACATGGCTCAGAAATGACACTATGGAAAAGTCATGACCATGGTTTTTCTGATCAATATGCCGTTAACATTAGTAAATTAGAAAGTCGTGATCTTAAGCAGTTTAAGCAAAACCAAGATAAGCCGGCAGAGAAAAACTGTACTACTTTTTCATCTGAAAGTTTAAGTTCTGAGCCTGTAAATGGCTACGATTCCTTATCTTGGCTTACTCGCTGTGAGCATGAAGGTAAGGTAATGACATCTGTACAAATGATTATAGCTGGCGAAGAAAAGCTATATCATCTACGTAAATTGTGGAAAAACCCTGTTAGTGAAGAAAAGCTTGCTACATGGACAACCTTACTCGCTCAAACAAAACTTTGTGATGCTAATAAACCAGGTCATGCCTGCCCAGAGAGCTAATTCAAAACGCAAAGCGCAATAGATAAAGGGCACTTTATGTGCCCTTTTTTTATGGCTAGTATTTATTAGTTCACTATGCAAATTCGTAGCAACTAAACAAAATAACTTGCATCAATAAGTAACACGTATGCACAGCAATCTAGTCAAGCCTTCTCTTATCTAAGATAAATCTTATAAAGCAGTAGACTGTAAATTGTATTATCAGTAAGAACTAATTTACAAAGCTACGTATAGTTATATTCCTAGTTCTGACACGGTGCAACATCGCCACTTAACGTTATTAGCAGCCTATTATCGCTTGGCTGCACTCATCCGTTCATTAATTGTAAGCAAGCCCAGCAACCTAGCGCAAAGCCACGCTTATAGGGCCTGACACGCTACTATAC
>QGCW01000033.1_pt1 | contig 25324 bp, 24 predicted proteins | sample 4702261 | NCBI WGS metagenome assembly QGCW01 (sample SAMN08941162, study PRJNA450518) | Sediment metagenome, whole genome shotgun sequencing project. | biome: grassland soil; feature: grassland; material: soil; isolation source: soil 14 days enrichment with methanethiol ...
TTCTCTTACGCATCAGCGGATTCCTCTATAAACGTCTATAGGTTTCTCTGTGTACTGTAATATCGATCACATTTTCACAGTAGAAAAAGTTCTATATTTCTTTAAGCATTTACAATAAATGTTGCGAGCACTAGCAATCAATTATTAACCTCTCTTAATTATATTGTCATCATTTGATTTTTATATAGACAAATTAAATGCCTTTGTGACAGTTTCAGCTTACATTAGATCTTTTAAGCAATCTGTACAAGAAACCACCAGACTTGGAAAACAGTTGTTCTGGCTGCCTTAAATCCTTCGGGTTCTACCCCGTTTTTGCAGACACTTCAAAGGAGCTTGATAATGTGGACGGTGAGGGCTTTTTCGGGGTGCACAAGCGTGAACGTACAAGTTGGAGGTACTATCCGATATTAGATTCGGCCAAAACCGATTTATTTGACTATATTGAGCGATTCCCTGATCCTCGAATGAAAAAACGCGTTGATCGGCGTGATCTGAAGTTTTCAATCGTTTTTAAACCGTCCGTGGAGTCGGGGTAGAACCCAAAAATTACACAAGAAACTATCAGCAATCAACCATTATGACAGCGGGGAAATTGCTCGAAGTATTAATCCAAAAGTATTTATAATTTCATATGCGCATACATACAACTAGAGTGGATCATGACACCTGAAACCTATCTTGCTACTTTCTTTATTTTGCTGGCTGCTTATTTTTTACGCGGAATTACTGGTTTTGGATCAGGACTGATTGCTATTCCACTGTTAGCACATTGGTTGCCTCTAACTTTTGTTGTTCCTATGGTACTAGTGCTGGACTTAGTCGCATCGATTGCTCTCAGTAGCCACACCCGCCTCCTAGTACGATGGGATGAAATTATCCCACTAGTACCGACCAGTATTTTAGGTGTAATCACCGGCGCTATTATACTAGTGAATTTCCCCCGTGAACCTTTGTTAGTAGGTTTGGGCCTATTTGTTATATTTTTCGGATTACGTTGTTTTTTTAACGTACATAGTGAAAAGCCGGTTAATCGTTGGTGGTCAGTCCCAGCAGGACTGAGTGGGGGGGTGCTAGGCTCCTTATTTGGAACCCCTGGGCCACCTTATGCGGTGTACCTCTCGCATCGGTTACATGATAAAACACAATTACGTGGCACCTTATCCGGTCTGTTTTTACTTGACTCTGCGTTTCGTCTCACTACTTTTATAAGTATGGGATTAATGTTTCAACCCAAGATGTTCACTGCTTTATTGCTATGCCTGCCGATTACTGGCGCAGGCCTTTATTTAGGCAACAGAGTGCATGTAGGTATCACTCACCGACAGCAATTAACGATTATTGGTGTTTTGTTGATCGTTAGTGGTTGTTCTTTATTATGGAAAGCATGGGTTACTGTTTAAATGATGGTATGTATCACCAATCAGTAACCTTGCTTTTTTTAAAATTTAAGCGAATAGAAAGCTAATTCCTTTATTAATAAATAAGCCACCCACTAATAAAAAGAAAAATAGACTTGCTGCTAGCAATAAGGGTTTACTTCCTGCCTGACGAATAGCACCGATGTGTGTGCGCAATCCTAACGCTGCCATCGCCATTGTTAGCAAGACCGTATCAAGATAGATTAACTGGTTTGTAATTGTGGCTGGAATAATATGTAGCGAATTAATACCACTTACCATGATAAATAAAAAGGCAAACCAAGGGATAGTAATAGCCTGTTTATGAGCCCCTTTTTTACCCGCATTGAACCGTTTTTCTCTACGCTGTTCTAGCACAGACAATATAAGTAGAAAAGGTGCAAGCAACATAACACGTAACATTTTTTCTATTACAGCCGTTTCTTCGGCAACATTACTAACACTATTACCGGCTACTACAACTTGAGCGACCTCATGAATAGTCGAACCGGCAAATATACCGTAGCTATGCTCTGTAAGTCCTAGATAAGGATATAAAAGCGGGTATATCAACATTGATAGAGTGCCAAAAATGACCACTGTAGCAATGGCAATAGTTACTTTATGCGATTGTGCTCGAATTACTGGTTCAGTTGCAATAACAGCGGCTGCACCACAAATTGCACCGCCCGCACCGATTAAAATTGAGGTTTGGTGATCGAGTTTAAATAATCTTGTTCCTATCTGATACGCTAAAAAAATAGTCGAAATAACAATTGTTATGGCAATAACGAACCCATTCCAGCCTACATCTGAGATCTGTTGAAATGAAACGTTAAAACCAAATAAGATAATTCCTAAGCGTAATAATCTACTTTTTGAAAAGTCCACACCAGCAGCACAATGTTCAGCGATGCGTGGAAAAACGGTATTACCCAGCAAGATACCTAAAGCTATCGCAAGTGTTAATGCTGATATACCAAGCGCCTGTATTGAATAAAGCTGGCTTCCCCATACAGCAACGAATGCAATAAAAGCGGATAGCAATAAGCCTATCCACCAGGACGGTAGACTGAGGGTGTGCTTCATTTGATTTCTTTTTAAAAGCAGTGCTTCTAGCATTTCAGATACCCATAAATTAATTAAATATATTGAATATTGATTAAGGTTAAGGGAAGGCATAGAATTACTCAAATACATATTAATTAACAATCTATAACTATTGGTTATGAAAATGAATTTACATTTATTACGTGTTTTTTATGCGGTGACAGAAAGTCACAATTTTTCTCGTGCTGCTGAGTCGCTTTTTATAAGTCAGCCAGCTGTTTCAAAAGGCGTCCGAGAGCTTGAGCATCAATTAGGGCTTCCATTAATTGACCGCGTAAGGCGCGGGGCTCGGAGTGAAAAAGGCGTTCGATTAACAGATAATGGACAGGCACTTCGAGATTACGCTCGTGGGATCTTTGCTATAGAACGTGCTGCAATAGAAGATATAGAGGCGCGAATACATTTGAAGCAAGGCCGTTTGGTTGTTGGGGCGAGCACAACGATTGGAGGGTACAATTTGCCACCATATATTGCAGGCTTTCTACAACAGCATCCACAGGTTGATGTTCAACTCGTGGTAGGCAATACACAATATATTAGTCAACGGCTTATTGATTGTGAGCTTGATATTGCTTTGATAGAGGGTAATGTAAACGAGCAGCGGATCGCTTCGCAAAAATGGCAAGATGATTCTTTGTCAATTGTGGCTCCAAATGACTCTCTTATAACAAAGCAAAAGAAAGTGAGTAGTCATGATTTGGATGAGCAAATTTGGGTTATACGTGAGCAGGGATCCGGAACAAGGGAGGTTACAGATGAACTGTTATATAAGAGTGGAATAGTTCCGAAAAAAACGGTAGAAATAGGAAGTAATGAAGGTATTGCACGCGCAGTTGTTGGCGGGGCCGGAGTGGCCATTCTTCCCACTATTGTGGTGAAAGATTTGATTGAGTTACATCGACTTCGCGTTTTGTTTTTAACGGAAGCTCCTCAATATACTCGCCCTTTATCATTGATCCATGTTCGCGAACGACCATTATCTCCGTTGGCTAAGCAGTTTATGGGCTTTCTAAACGAAGAAAAGCTAGTAAGAATATAAATTAAGTGGCCTACATTGTTGTCAGTATTTTCGGTTTTTCTGTGCTGAATTACTTTCATGGCATGTTACTCATCGCATGAAGGGACAAAGACAATAAAATCAATAAAATAGCTTTAAATATTCTATCGTTAGTGGATGTTAAATTATGCTATTATCCGTAGATGATAATAACCAAACGAAACTATCCACTAACCATATTTACACAATGTCTTAAACTCGATTCAGTTATGCTAAGAGGACAGACCCTATTTCTATACTAAAGCGTGAACCATGTAAAATGGTTGGGGTAATCCAATAAGATGACTGCATACAAAGTTTTCAGCCTAGTGGCGATTTGTCTATCTTTGACTCCTATTAGCTCCCCTGCACTGGCAGAGAGTGGAGAGTCGAAAAACAATGAATATGATTTGCGGGAGTATTATCGCTTCGGTGTTTTCCCTTTAGAAAGCCCAATTAAACTAGCTCATCTGTTGATGCCTTTAGTTGATCAGTTAGAACACGTTTTAGAGAAACCGGTACAGTTTTTAACTGCTCCTGATATATCAACTTTTAATAAACGCGCTGTACGGCAAGAATACGATATCATCTATTTGTATCCACAAGAAGAATTATCACTAGACTATATCGGTTACAAAGTTATTTCTGAACTAATTGGGGACTCCTTCACAGGTATCTTAGTAGTACGAAAAGAAGGTGCTTCTAAAATAATGGGAATGACAAACTTTCCAGATGGTGTAGAGATTGGGCTTCCTAGCGACGATTTTCCAACTACTTCTATGATGACACGACAAAACTTAAGATGCCTAGGTCTCGATATTAACTGGCCTCTTAACGCTCGCTTCTTTGGTTCCCATGATTCAGCATTGCTTGGGCTGCATTATGGACTAGTGGATGTAGTTGCTACCTGGAAAATATCTTTGGATTCGATGCCTGACTCTGTGCGTAATAAGTTACAAGTGGTTAAAAAAGGCAATGTGGAACCGAAAATGCTCTTCGCTGTACGTGAAGATATGCCTGAAATTGAAGTCACGAAGCTAAAAAATCTTTTATTAGGATTAAGTAAAGACGAACAGGGTTACCGCTCATTGATTAACCCTATTATAACTATTGAAAAACTCAGCTTAGAACGAGAAAAAGCTGAAAGTATTAATAACAAATATTAAAGGGACTTACGAATGGCAGAGGTAACGGCCGACAACAATATCGAAAGAGGTGCACTTGAAAAGGTGAAAAGTGAGCGGCCCGCATTTTACCAGAGCTTTCGTTTTCGACTCATTATGTCAGTTACGTTGGTACATATTGTTTTGATGGGTGTTTTTGTTATGGATATTGTTAATCAACAAGCTGATGGTTATCGTGAAAACCTCTATAATCAAGGTCGTTCACTATCCACATTAATGTCCGTGGCGAGCACCGATGCTCTACTAACGGAAAACTTAACCTCTCTAGCTGAAATTACTAGCCGGATCAAGCTCCAACCTGATGTCGTTTATAGCGATATCATCAACTCACAAGGTTATGTGCTTGTGAGTACCGATGAATCTCGTCAAGGTCAGTTTTTTGAAAACGAGATTAAAACTGATGAAAGACTTCCCCTAGATGAAGGAGACCATATACTTGATTTGAGGGAAGACATTGTTGTCGAGGGTCGGAAAATAGGCTCAGTCTTACTGGGATTGTCGACCCAAAGATTGAACAATGCACTAATCAGGAGTCGTAACCAAGGCGTTATTTTTATCATACTGGCGCTCTTGATCGGTGGCCTTGCCGCATTCTCGCTATCATTTTTTATCACTCGTAACTTACGTGAGCTTACTTCAGCTGCCGAGAAAATCGGTGCGGGTGATCTCACTACCCGGGTAAACATCAATTCACATGATGAAACTGGCTTGTTAGCATCTGCTTTTAACTATATGGGTAAGAAGCTCCTGCTCGCCTCCCTGGAAGTACATAAGGAGTTTAAAAGGCGTACTGCCGCTGAGCGACTTGCAGTTGTGGGTGAACTTTCTGCCAGTATTGCTCATGAGATTCGTAACCCACTATCGGCGATAATTAATTCCGTAAAACTACTTGAAGACAAGCAACTTTCAGACAAAGACCATGAGGAAGTAGCTGGCATCGTTAATACTGAATCGCATAGATTGCAGCGAATACTTAATGATTTTCTTAACTTCGCCTGTATGCCAGAAATGAAGATGACGAAGAATGATCTTTGTAAATCGATTTCTGAAGCTGTTATATTACTCAAAAAAGATTCTGCTTGGAATGAAAATATAAAAATAAACTGGTCAAGCCTGCCTGATCGACAATGCTATTGTCTTTTCAGTAGAGATCATATTTTCCAGGTACTTTGGAATCTGTTTCATAATGCTATACACGCAATGCCAGAAGGTGGCACACTCTCTATTACTGTGGAACAAATTGATGATTACTTCAATGTTTGTATTGCAGATGATGGTGAGGGGATACCTGCTAAGTTTATGCCGAATGTTTTACAGCCATTTGTTAGTGGTAAAAAGAAAGGTTCTGGGTTAGGCCTTTCTGTTGTGCAACGTATTTTAATGCAGCATGGTACAGAGTTGTCGGTGACTAGTCAGGAAGGTATAGGTACAAAGGTAAGTTTTAAGCTTTGTATAGCTTAACTAACTGCGGTAATTAACAAAGCTTATTATATAGGGTAAGCTCAATTTTAAAAGCATCAGCTACGTATAGGGATGCTGTATAACTATTATTTCGGGTTAAGTAAATGCATACAGTTCTTGTCGTTGATGATGAAGTTTCTATTAGAAAGACGCTGGGTATGTTGCTCAAATCTAACGGATATTCTGCACTGCAAGCAGCTAATCTTAGCGAGGCTAAACAGATACTTGATAATCAGGAAATAGATCTAGTTATCACGGATATGCGCCTCGATGATGAAAATGGTATGGATCTTGTCACACATTTACAAAACACTAATAGTCAGGCTAATAGTATTGTATTAACAGCATATGGCTCTATAACAAGTGCTGTTGAAGCAATGCGTCTAGGTGCTTATGATTATCTGACGAAACCCATCGTTCCTGATGAGTTATTGCTACGCGTTGCTAAATTGTGTGAACGAAAATCATTGCAAGAAGAAGTAACACGTTTACGTAACACGTTATCTCGTAAGGATTACTTGAAAAATATTGTCGCCGATAGTGAGGCAATGCAGAATATTTTAGGTGTGGTTCAACAAATTAGTGATCGCAATATACCTGTTTTAATTACAGGTGAAACAGGCGTAGGTAAAGAAATAATAGCGAGAGCCATACATGAAACGAGTGAAAGGTCCACAAAAGAACTTGTCGCTATCAATTGTTGTGCACTGCCTGAAGAGTTGCTTGAATCCGAATTGTTCGGTCATGTAAAAGGTTCTTTTACTGGTGCGACTAAAGATCGCAAAGGACTTTTTCAACAAGCTGAAGGTAGTACTCTTTTTCTAGATGAAATTGGAGACATAAGTCCAAATTTACAGGCTAAGTTACTTCGTGTCTTGCAAGAGGGCGAAATACGGCAAGTTGGTGGGACGACCACGATACATGTCGATGTTCGCATTATAGCGGCGACAAATCATAATCTGGAAAAAGATGTAGCCGAGGGTAAATTCCGTAGTGATCTGCTGTATCGCCTGAACGTGTTACCTATTAATATCCCTCCTCTTCGTCGTCGTCGTTGCGATATTACCCCTCTGGTAAACCGCATATTACAGCGATTAAGACAGGAGCAAGGTCGAGATGATTTATCTTTAAGTCCTGCAGCGCATACAAAGGTTATGAATTACGATTGGCCAGGCAATATTCGCCAGCTAGAAAATATTATCAACCGTAGTTTTGCGCTTTCATCTGGTGATGTGCTTGGGCCTGACGAAATCATTATCGACGTGAGCGGGGACTGTTATAGTACGTCTGATATGGCCAGTGCCGCTCAGCGTGATACTAATGCCAGTATCGAGAACGAAAATGAAGAAGAATGTAGTCTCGAAGATGTTGAGGCGAGATATATTCGTAAAGTCTTAGATTCTCATGGTGGTAACCAGGTAGCTACAGCGCAAGCACTTGGCATCAGTCGCTCTACCCTCAGGCGAAAAATACAGAACCTAGATAAATGATTTCGGTCACTATGTTGCAATATCTGGTGACATGACTATTCTAAAACCTTGAAAAAGGTGGAACGAACCAGAGAGGTCGGGGGGTAGGAGGAAGAACCCCTCTGATTCGTTACCTTCCTCATAACATAAATGGCAGACTTTAAAAGGCAGTAAAAGCGGGTAAGCCATTTATCCATGATCTTTTATCGTACTTTATTCATAGAACACATCTTAAAAAGGTTGAACGAACCAGAGAGGTCGGGGGTAGGAGGAAGAACCCCTCTGATTCGTTACCTTTCTCATAAAAAGTTCTAATTCATAAGTTAATATTATTTGTTGATGTTAATCGATATATGTGTCGTAAGCCTCTGAATCGAGTAATGCTTTGAGATCTTCAGCGTTGTAGTCAGTTAGGCGCAATATCCATCCGCTTTCGTAAGGTGAATCATTTATCATGTCTGGAGCATCATCCAGCTGCTCGTTGACTTCAGATATTGTTGCGTCCAGTGGCGCAATTAAATCGCTCACAGATTTACTTGTTTCGACTGTACCGAACGGTGTATCTTTAACCAGTTTGTCACCTACCGCAGGGAGCTCTAGATATTGAATCTCTCCCAAGGATTCCTGAGCATGATCTGTAATGCCTGTCAAAAGGCCATCTTCCACTTCTTTAACCCAGACATGTGCTTCTGTATAAAATAAATTAGGCGGTGTTAGCATTCTTCGTTCCTCTCACTTGTTTTAGTGGTTTATGACATGCCTGCTCAAAGATATCTTCTGCCGCTTCAAGTACGGATTCTGACAGCGTTGGGTGTGCATGCACGGTCTGTGTAATATCGTCGATCGTTCCTCTGCGAGTTATTACTAGTGTTGCTTCATGGATCATTTCTGTCGCATTTGCACCAACGATATGCGCACCTAAAAGTCGACGACTCTCTGATTCAGCAATTAACTTCACTCCACCAGAAATTTCACCCATAGCATGTGCCTTACCCAGTGCACGCATATCAAAATTTCCGATGGATATTTCATATCCTTGTTCGATAGCCTGTGCTTCAGTGAGACCAACTGCAGCAACTTCGGGTGTCGTAAATACAGCTGAAGGAATGCAATTAACGTCATACGTGTGTCCTGCAATACCCAGCATATGTGCAATAGCTACTTTTGCCTGTGCCGAAGCAGCATGAGCCAGCATGATTCCTCCTATTACATCACCCGCAGCATAAATATTGGGTTTATTTGTGCGCATAAATTCATCTACCACGACTGCACCGCGTGAGTCGCATTCGATATTATTTATTTCAATATCTAGTCCGCTTGTGTTAGGTATGCGTCCGGTACAGACTAGTACGCGCTCGGCTGAGGCAAGGGATTCTCCGTTGCTATCTGCTTTCCAACCATCACTTGTCTGTGTTAATGAAGTTACGGGCAAACCTCCTTTGAATCGAATTTTCTTCTTTTTCATTTCACGATGGATACTACTCGATATACTTTTATCCATGGTAGGTAAGGGTTTGTCCATCATGCCTAGCACTGTAACATCAACATTCATTGCTTTAAATATAAAGGCAAATTCACAGGCGATAACGCCTTCACCAACGATTATCAATGACTCAGGCAGCTCTTTCCATTGCCATAATTCATCACTAGTACAGACACTGGTACCATTAAATGGGAATGCTGCAGGATAATGTGGGGTGGAACCAGTGCAGATAAGAAGACGATCAACAACTATGCGTTCACCATCATCTAATTCGATAGTAGGTTTGATTGAAGCAATGGGCTTTGCAGTTGAACGAATGACGTTAATTTTTCGGTTAGCCATTAATCCATCCAGACCTTTTTCAATACCTGCAACCATCTGCGTTACACCTGCATTCATTTTCTCCCAGTTAGGTAACGGCTGACCATCTATTTCTATTCCATAGTTTTCTGCTTCATGCATTTTGTGCAGCAGATGTGAAACTGTCACCAATCGTTTGGTTGGTATGCAACCACGTTGCAAACAGGTGCCTCCCATTCCTCCAGCTTCGACCAGGGTAACCTGTGCGCCTTCCGCCGCCGCATATAATGCGGCAACATAACCAGCTGGGCCTCCACCTATAATACCGACATGTAATGCTTTACTCATTAGAGAAACCTTTGTTTACTTTGTCTTAAATAATTCATGCTTATCTAAGGTTAGAAATACCATAATTGTGTCATGCATAAATGCAAGGTTAACTATTCAGTCATTATTTCATTCAATAATAACCTCAAGTTCTGGTTGAGTTTTCATTGTATTCATAACCTTGCATGCTCGTTCACATATAGTGACCATTTTTTTTCTTTCTTTGTCAGAGATGTCACCTTCAATTTTAATCCGGTTAATTATTTTCGAAACACGCTCAGGCCGTTGACTGATTTCACCTTCAGTTGTCACTTCAATATTAGTGACAGGAAGATCCCTTGCCTTTACGTACTCAACCAGGAAATAGTCCAAACAAGCAGCAGCAGAAAGCAACATGACTTCTACTGCTCGATGACCACCATCTTCAAACATTTTTATTTCACCATAAGGTGTCCAGGCACGATATCCGCCATCAGAGTTCCATTGACAAGTTGCATCATGTTTTTCGCTCATTAACATATCCTCTACTTTTACAAACCAACATGGAGCCTTATAAAGCCCCCCCCTCACAAACATTATTTTGTTAAAAAAAGGGGGGGGGGCACTATTGTTTTACTTTGTCCAATAAACTACTTAGGCATTTCCGAGCGTGGTTGACCTTTGATAACCCCAACCGGAGAAGTTAATCCCATTTCTTTCATTGCTGTATTAATTGGCATATCGTTATATGCACCTTCTGGCATATCAGGTGATCTTAAAACTTTCACTTTATGTAAAAACTCATACCCTTTTGTCATTAATTCAAGAACTTCATCGTCAAAAACCATTTTGCCGACGTAATTTACAGGGTCACCACCAATGAGCGGCGGGTTTTGTTCATATAAAGCGGCCCATTGGGTTTGTTTCGTATAACCAACGGTTTCTCTCTCAAGAATCTCAGCTGTCTCTTCAGGGTGCTCGACCATAAACTTAACAGCTTCAATCTCAGCTTTCATCCAGCCAATTGCAGCTTCCGGGTGTTCTTCAATAAAGTCCTGACGCATAGAGGTAAAATCGGCGTCCGTTTCACCCCATGGCGCACCTGTAGTGACATATTTAGCATGTCCAGCTTCAACAAGTCTACGAGCATGCGGTTCCCACATTGCTGCCGCATCAAGCTTACCCGCTTCAAAGTTACTGGCTATTACCTCGATAGACATATTAAGAAGTTTGGCGGGCTTGAAAGCACCTTTATTAATGACTGATTCAACAAATCGATTTGCACAGGTTCCTCTATGTACCGAGAACTCTTTGCCATTCAGCCATTCCATGGCTTCTTCATGACTTTTAAAGTCAGGCGCATCTTTACTAACAACTATTTTGTTACAGTTTTGCCCGTTACTAAACATTGGCACTGAGACAAGTCGTACATCTGCCACCTGACGTTTTGTCGTCGCAACTAAAGAAGGCATATCGCCCATAGTACCAATCTGCATTTTGTTTGCTAACAATGCGTTTACCATTGGCGGGCCAGTCAAATGCGGCTCAAAGTTAACTGTACTACCTTCAGGCAGATACTTTTTCCACAAGCCCTTTTCTTTAATAATTACACCATTCCACCCCCCGGTCCAATAAGGATGGTAACCATAAGTTATGTCTACTGGTTCTGCAGCATAAGCCGTAGAAAATAAACCGACACTTGCTGCCATAACGGCAGCGGTAAAAAACTTGTTTAATATATGCATTAGTTGCCCCTTCTCTTGATATTGTTTATAAGCATTTCAGAGCCATCTCTGAAAGATTACATCCGTGTTTCCTGTTGTATTAAGCTGTACTTTTTGTCGATTCACCATAAATATAGTCGAGTATTTCACCCTTGAGCCTGCCATATTCTTTTGATGCAATAACTGACATGTCTCTAGGTCGCGGCAAATCAACATCTACGATGCGAACTATTTTGCTGGGAGCATCACTCATTATATAAATACGATCTGCTAGAAAAAGCGCCTCTTCCAATTCCGATGTAATGAATACTGTTGAAAGCTTTGTATCATCAAATAATTTTAAATAATATTCCTGCATAAGCTCACGAGTCATTACATCAAGCCCTCTAAAAGGTTCATCTAGTATCATCACTTTAGGGCTGTTAATTAATGCTTGTGCTAATTCAGCTCTTCTTTTCATACCACCAGAAAGATGACCTGGATATTTATTACTAAAATCACCCAGACCAAACCGGTTAAGTAGATCCATAGCTTTGTCGTGAATTTCTGAGCGTGATGAATCGCCTCTTATCAGTGGACCAAACATTACGTTGTCAATTACCGTCATCCATGGCCACAGTGCTGTCTCCTGAAAGACTAGCAAGCGATCAGGTCCAGCATCTGTTATTAGCTTTCCATCTATGCTCGCGGTGCCACTATCAGGTGAAACATAACCAGCAAGAATATAAGCCAAGGTTGATTTTCCACACCCAGAAGATCCCATGACAACATTTAACTTGCCGGCTTCGAAATTGAACGAACACTCGTCAAGTACGTGTATTGGTGCTTGATCTTTGGGGTTATAGTGCTTTGACAGGTTATTAGCTATAATCCCACCTTCAACTACATCAACACTCATGTGCATGTCCTCCATATATTTTATTAGTGAATTGATATTGGGTTATGTCCATGGCATCATCCTTTTCTCAATATAAGTAACAACTAATGTTGATAGATAACCCGCCAACCCAATACTAATCATCCCAACAACAACAACCGCAGGTGTACCACTAACATAGCCTTCCCATGTCAATCGCCCAAGTCCGTTATCGCTTGCGATCATCTCAGCTGCGATAACTACGTTCCATGTCACTGCAATCCCTAAAGTCATGCCTACCGCAATGGAGGGTATAACCGCAGGAAGAATGATTTTTGTAAAAATATGTCGTTGAGTCGCTCCTACTGATCTGGCAAGCCAAAAGTACTCTTTTTTAATTGTATGAACACCTTCATATACATTAATTGTAATGATGAAAAATGCACCAATAAAAGTGATAAAGATAATGCTAAGCTCATTCGTCGGCCAAAAAAGAATCGAAAGAGGAACCCAGGCTATCGGAGGTATAGGACGTAAAATCTCAAACACAGGGTAAACGAGATGATTAAACTTTTTAGTTGTGCCCAAAGCCAATCCCAACGGAATGCCTAGAATTTGTGCAACTATGAAACCTATGGCCACACGCTCAAAACTTACGTACCAAGAGTCCCAATAAGCGGCATTGAATAAGTATTCCTTCCATATCAATACCAATACTTCTACAGGTCCTGGAATTTGTTGAAAACCGGCAATTTTAAAATCCACCATCATCTGCCAGAGAACAAAAAATAATAGAATAGATATAACGCCGCGCCAGTTCATCGTTTTAAACATTGAAATAAACCTATTTGCTATTTTCATAATGGACGACTCCTGCCTCCTCGCCAGTTTCGCTACTTCAACGTGATTAATATCAGTCATAAAATAAGTACCCACATAATTAATGTATTTGTCTCAATAATCATTTGACCTATAAATTAGGCCATTTCACGCTCACCACGGGCAAATGCTTTCTTCACTTCTTCGTGAACCGCTGTTTTTGCTACATTCTCCAAATGCAAAAACTTTTCAGATGACATCATTTCTATTTGTCGAGGTCTTGGTAAGTCAACATCAAGTTTCATCTTTATGGTTCCGGGCCTTGTTGTCATTACAATGACTTTGTCAGCCAGATATATCGCCTCTTGAAGATCATGAGTAATAAATACAATGGTTTTATGACTGAAATGAAACATTCTTAATAGATGTTGGTACATTGTTGCCTTGGACACGGTATCCATGGCTCGAAATGGTTCATCTAATAATAATATTTTAGGATCATTAATCAGCGCCCTAGCAATCTCCACTCTGCGTTGCATACCAGAAGATAACTGTGCGGGGTAAGAATCAGCCATTTTTTCCAAGCCGTCACATTCCCTAAGAAAATCCATTGCCTTAACTTCTGCTTCATCTCTAGTGATGGTTTTGTCGTTACGTAAACCATACATAGTATTTTCCAGAACAGTCATCCATGGGAATAAAGCACCATTCTGAAACACAACAACACGGTCAGAGCCTGGTTGCGGTGCCTTGTTGGGCAGCGCCAACGGTTGATCGTCAAGATGCACGCTTCCGCTTGTCAAATTATCAAAACCTGCAAGAATATTGAGCAACGTACTCTTGCCGCAACCTGAAGGCCCAACTATGGCAACAAAGTCACCAGCGTTGATTTCAATATTGCAATTTTCCATCGCAACAACTTTTGCCCCATCTGGGTCGTATATTTTTCCTGCATCGCGAATCGATAACTTACCCTTTTCAGGTCTAGGCGCAAGCTCTTCGAATGCGGTTTCTTTCATTGTTGTAGCCATTATTGAGCTCCTATTGCTTGTTCTCGCCATTTCATAAGGTAATTACCCAGCATTCTAATCAACACACTGCTGATAAAACCGACAATGCCTAGTGTTGCCATTCCGATTACAATTGTTGGGTACTGAATCAGATTGTATGATTCCCATATAATGAATCCCAACCCGTACTGAGCCGCAATCATTTCACCAGCAACGAGTGAAAACCAGGCGGCTCCCATCGCAATTTGCAGACCAGTAAAGATATGAGGCAGGGCTCCTGGTATAACCACTGTCTTCAAGACATCTAGTGGTGTAGCGCCAAGACATCTTGCAGCACGGAAATAGTCTTTATCTATAGACTTAACACCCAGTAACGCATTCATTGTTGTTGCAAAAAATGCAACAAGAAACGTTACAAAAATAACAGCAGGCTCAACACCAGGTAGTATCAATATAGCCAAAGGCACCCAAGCCAGTGGTGGTATAGGTCGGAGCAAGCCAAGTAAAGCCGAAACATAATCATGTACTTTAACCTTCCACCCCATAAATATACCTAATGGAACACCCAGCACCACAGCGAGTAGAAAAGAAACTATAGCTCGGTAAGTACTATAAAGAATATGTACGTAATAGTCTGGAGTGAAGACGGAAATCCCATACCATGGGTCAGGATTAAACCATTCACTTAAAACTGCCCAAGGGTCTGGTAGTCGGTTGAATGCTTCTATCGGCAACCATTTCACACAGGCATACCAGGTAAATATAGCGCCTATATAACCAACCCACATGAACCAAAATTTTTGACTTTTTAGCAATTTGCTCACAACTTAACACCTCTGTCGATTAAATATTTATGGACGAAATTCAATGCGAGAATGGCATGCTAAAATATGCGATGCGAGAATGGCAGACTAAAATACACCTTAAATGTGTCATTGTCAGAGGCTCCTGGCAAGTCATCACTACGCGCGTCATACTGGGCAACAATTTTCATTTGTCCTTTTATGAAATGACTATAAGTTAGAGTGTGTACTTCCGAATCACGCACTCCAGGTGGACCGGCATTCTCTTCACAGTCACATGCAGAATAGCGATAAACTAGTAGATCATCATTCGGCAGTTTAAAGCCGCCGGCAACGTAATAGCCGTCAGATTCAAGATTTGACAAACCACCTGCTTGATCTTCATCAGTCTCAAGATATTCGCCAAGGATCCAGTATTTACCATTGACGTAATCACCCCAACCAGCCGAAAAGGACATTTTTTCCTTATCCAGCTTTTCGCCTGACACTAAACGTTCACCTGTCCAGTAACCACTTTTAACCCACCAAGGGCCCACCGCGTAACGTGCACTTGCAATTATGTCTTTATCGTCATCTGCCGTTTCGCCTTGACGTATACCATTGCCGTTATAAAGACCAATTTCATAATTGAAAGCAGAGTTATCCCAGCGATATTCATTCCATAATGACGCACCCATTTCTCGGAGTGCCGTAGTTTCCGTGTCACCCTGACGATTAAAGAACCAAACGGTTTTTTCTATGTCGGTATAGTCAATCCAGGGAACCAATGCACCCGGCGTTATTCCCTGACCAAAATCAGGAATAAACAAGCCCATGCGAAGGTTCATATTGTCCATGAAACGCCAGTTTAGCTGAGCATCCAATAAGCGAACGGCGCCATCTACTGGCCTAGTTACACCGTTGTCAGCAAACTCAGCTAACATCCAGTAACTAACATCCTCGTGAACCGCTCCTCTTACACCGGCTCTTGCACGAGTAAAATGAAAATTATCTTCAATAGCTGTATCTTCAGTATGAGTGAACGTTGGCTGCAAAACCCCAAAAATATCCGCATGGGGTTTACCTTGCCATTGACCTGAATGTGTAAATGCATGCAGCCAGCTCTTCATGGGCTTCTGCTCTTCAGCAAAAACGTTACCGATAGAACATAGTCCTATTGCGGCGGCTACAATACCTAATTTATATTTTTTCATTTCATCACCATTTTATGATTTCAATTAAATTTCACGGTCCTACAGTGCGATAAAGAGCAATAGCCATGCCATAATCAATAATTCTTTTATTTTATATAAATATCAGTAGGTTACGAATAACATGGCTATGGAAAAAGGATTGCGGGAATATTTTCTACTATGACTTGGTTCAAAATAGGCCAGCCAAGCTGGTTCATTTTGAAACAGTGCCCCTCCAATATCGAGAAACAGCTGAAATACAACCCGTATTTTTGATTTGTTCTAAAAAATAATTAATACCAAAGTAGTAATGAGAATGAGATCATCCTATCTATGCCGTTTAGTTTTATGCTTCAAAATGAAGCTAAGTGAATTTGAAAAGAACTACGCTAAATGATCTAAAACAAGAGACAGTTTGTACTGAACATACTCAGAATACATATGCGGGTATGCAAATATCATGTGCTTGTATGTAGTCGTGTGGCTTAATATGTATGCAATACTAAGGTATAAAAATCACTGAGGCAGGCAATCGGATCAGGGTAAGCACTGAGCAACAAGCGGATGACGGGGTGTCACTAGAGGCTCAAAAGACTAGGGTTAAAGGAGGATCTAAACTTAGCAAAACCCAACAAGGCTTTGGTTGTTCACAGTTTGAGTAGATTGGCTCGGTCAACAAAAGACTGTATTGATACTGCCGAGCAATTAAAAGTTAAAAGATGTGATTTAGTAAGTCTGACGGAAAAGACTGATACCAGCTCGGCAATGGGCGAGTTCTTCTTCTGGTTACAGCTCTCGGACAGGTGGGAGGAAGCTGACAGGCGAAAAAACCTAAACGGCGCTAGCCCATAAAAAGGCGAACGGTGAGAAGTATGCTCCTGTTCTGTTTAGTTATAAAGAGATTGAGGGTGAGCTGGAAGCAGTTTGTTATTGGCTCAGAGAAATCTAATTTTGTACAGCACTGGTCCGTGGGGTCGTGGTAGCCCCTTCACCATATTTCTGGCACAAACGTTTGTTCTTCTATCGGTGGCCTTACGTAATCACTTCCTTTCGGCCTTGGCGGTAATTTGCCATGAGGTTCTGGCGTCAAATCCTGATAATCAATCAAACTCAGTAAATGCGTCATACAGTTGAGACGTGCGCTTTTTTTATCATCAGCTACAACTACATACCAGGGTGCTTGCTTAATATCCGTATGGGCAAACATAACATCTTTAGCATGAGAGTACTCCTGCCAGCGAGAACGGGATTCAATATCCATTGGCGTAAGTTTCCAACGACGAGAACGATCATGCATGCGTTTTTGGAAACGTTTTTCCTGTTCTTCGTCACTGACCGAGAACCAGTATTTGATCAGTATTATTCCCGAGCGAACCAACATACGCTCAAATTCGGGGCAGCTTCGAAGAAACTCGTTATATTCGTCATCACTGCAAAAATTCATCACACGCTCCACGCCTGCGCGGTTGTACCAACTACGGTCAAATAATACCATTTCTCCAGCTGCAGGAAGGTGTGCAACATAACGCTGGAAATACCAGGATGATTTTTCTCTTTCAGTAGGGATTCCTAATGCGACAACACGACATAGGCGTGGATTCAAGCTTTCGGTTATACGCTTTATGACACCCCCTTTCCCCGCAGCATCACGGCCTTCAAAAATCACAACAACTTTTAATTTTTCATGCTTAATCCATTCTTGCATTTTTACCATCTCAACCTGAAGTCGAGCTAATTCTTTTCTGTATTCCTTATTACTGACTTTTGTCACTTTGGGTTTTTGATCATCACTTTTCATACTATTATCACTCAAGCGTTCTAAAGCCATCTAACGACAATTTACCCGATATAAAAAATCAACACTCAATCTTAGTTAATTTTTAACGGGAATATCCAGATTTATTTCAGATTTTGATTCCATCATTGCGACATCAAGTGGTTTCGTGTTTTTGCCAAAATAAATCGTACTATGTGGAAAAGGTATTTCGATATTGGCATCGTCAAAAGCAAGTTTGATACGCCTTAAAAACTCACGACCAACGACCCATTGTTTAATGGGCTGTGTTTTAATTCGACCCTTAATAATAACAGCCGAATTATCAAGTTTATCGACACCAAAAACTTCAGGCTGTTCGATAATTAATGCTTTATATTTTTCATCTGAGGTCATCGACTCGATCACTTCCTCAATTTTGCTGACCACCTCATCAGTATTTTCTTTATAGGCAACACCTATATCAAACACATAGGCCGACCAATCATTTGTCATATTACTGAGTGATGAGATAGTCCCATTTGGAAAATAGTGAACAACACCTTTTACATCTCTTAACACGGTCGTTCTCAAGTTGATTTGCTCAACTAAACCACCCGTATTATTGATAATAGCAACATCACCTACACGTATTTGGTTTTCGAGAATGATGAAAAATCCAGAAATAAAATCTCTAACCAGGTTTTGTGCGCCAAAACCTATAGCAAGCCCTAAAATACCAGCACTGGCTAGTATCGGTCCTATTTCGACCCCAACCTCACGCATGATAACCAATGTCATGGTAACCCAAAGCACAACTAAAACAATTTGTTTGAGCAACCTGACGATGGTATCGATACGTTTTGTGGCTTCAAACGATGGTTCACCACCGTCTGAGGCACGACTCACCCATATAGTTTCTAGTTTAATTAACGCCCTTTTGAGAATAAAACTAAGTATCCAGGCCAGAAAAAGAATAAATGTAATCCGGATAGAGCTATTAATAACCGCAGGGTAATCAATATTTTCAATTATCTTGTTCAACAACTCCATAATAATTACCTTTATTTATCGTAGTTCTATTAGTCTACGTCTGATTTTGAATAACAGTGTGAAAGTTGCAAAGTCTTACGTGCTTTTTTATCGCTCTATGGCTATGAAATAGTTAGGTAAACCTTCAACTGGGTATTCATAATTAAAACGCAACATTTTCGATATATCTTTATGATGAAATAATGAACCTAGTATACTTTTAAAGAAGACGCTCAAATGAAAAGAGGAAAACTTGCTCCGGTTCTAGTTTTTTATTCCAGTTAGTTTGCGTGTTTTCTTTTTTCTCTTAACGCAGCAATGATAGGCTCATCTCGATTGTAGATATCACGTCTGAAAACAATTTGTTGTTGATTATTTTCAAATGCAGTGAAATATACAATTAAAACTGGAAGTGGTGTTTTAAGATAAATCGTTTGAGTTTGATTATTTTGCAAGGCAACACTGAGGTTATCAATCATTTGCGGCTGATTATCATTTTGCAGAATCCACTCTGCTAATAATCCCGGTTCAGAAACGCGAATACAGCCTGAGCTAAAACTTCTTTCCTGTTTTAAAAACAACGAGTGATCGGGCGTATCGTGAAGATATACAGAATGTTGATTAGGCAACATAAACTTAATGGTGCCTAATGCATTTTTAGGGCCTGGTTTTTGTCTTAATGAATAAGAAAAACTTCGAGGATAAACATTACTCCAATCAAAACTCGTGACCGGTAAAAACTTATCCGAGTTGTTTGGCTTTGCCTCAAATCCCTGCGTTTCTAAACTTTTAGGATCAGTTTTAAGCACTGGTAATTTATCTTGCGTTGCTAATGAAAAAGGCACATTCCAATATGGATTCACAACCATATATTTCATACTTTCGGTAAATACGGGTGTTTTTCTATAAGGTTTGCCGACGATAACCTTCATATTTAACTGCTCAACAGCATCCTTGAACACCCTAAGTTGAAAAGCTGCAATATTAACCCTTATATAACTGGATGGGATTGTGTTTGGCAGCCATCGCCAACGTTCAAGATTGGCATCAATTCGTTCAACTAAAAAAGACGGCGAAGTATTAAGTACTTCAATCGTTAACTTACCTACAGCGCCATCGGGTTCCAACCCATTTGAGATCTGAAATTGTTTTACCGCTTGCTCAATCACCTCATCAAACTCTTGCGAGTAATCTCCAGGACCTAAAAGTCGCTGTTTCAATGTCGTGACACGACCATCTACAACACCTTTTTTCAGCACGGTTCCTGTTGGAATTGTTATAGCCTGATCGCCGGCTTGTTCGAGGAGCGCTTTTCTTTTATTAATTAATGACCAATACTCGATTTGCGAAGGCCATAAACGATGGAGCCTGTCTGCCATGTCATTATTATCAATAGCCGCTTTCAAAACATTTATTGCATCCACTTCCCTTGCAGGTAAAAACCGTGATGTATCAATTTGGTGTGGTGAAATAACACCTAAGGTGCGATGTTTTACTTGGCTAAAAAAAGCATCTGTTGCAAGGATCTCAATGACAGTTTCAGCATGATGACCTGATGATAGAACGTCATAATGATAGTTCTCTAGTACGAATCCATGTTTTTGTGACGCCTCAATCTCATTTATTAAGATTTGTAACTGGTTTACCTGTTTTTTTTCATCTGTCCATATCGGTCTATGTTCATTATCGACATAAAATTTTGCTACTAATTTAGGATTATTTAGTTTTTTACCGACTATCGTTGCCTGGCCATTAGCCAAGAAAGCTTCATGAAAAAAACGCAATTCAGCGGACACTTTTGTATCGGCAATAGCACACTGAAGTTGTAAGCCTAGCAAGCTTAAAACACCAACGCATAGTATCCCTAAGAACCTACATCTCATAGCTATGGTCTATCCTCTTGGTCGGCTGGTTGGTTCACCATTTAAGCATAAATGGTTGCTGTGTATGTATTTTCCTTTACAAAACAGGCAAAAGGATAAAATTTGTAATAAAAATTTCAGCGCAGCTGTTACGTTCAATACGTTTTATACGACGCCTCGCAAAATACATTTTACTTTTTGTTCTTTATTAATAAGCTGAATGCCTTTCGTTTAAGCATGGTTTGCAGTGCTCAGCCAGTTTTGACTTACCTTTGGTACACCCTACGTTGATGCTCGTTGCTCCAATCTATCTAAGTAAGTACGAATGCGCCTGGCGTTAACACCGCGATCGATTTTCCCTAAGCGGGAAAGGGAACGCACATCCACTAGGGTATGACCATTAGTGCTTTGGAGTCTAACCACCACATAGTCTTCAAAGCCAAATAAAAAGCTGTTAGCTACCGCCTCGATCTGTAACTCATCAGGATCATCAGCAATAATCTCCCATCCCATATCACGCGTTAAGCCTAAAGCCAGCTTGAAAGCCTGTCCGGGCTCCATAGCCAGTTCCAGCGGTTGGATGTCAGGATAATGCTGCCGTTGTAGTTCGGCTACTTTGGCTCCGGGATATACAATCGGATTAGGCACCTCCCAGAAACTCGGAGGCTCATTCATGTCCGTTGTAATGTCATTGATGGGTGGATAGGCCCGTGCGGCGTATTCAAAATTTGCTATATAAATAACTAGGGGGAGAGAGAGTATCAACCCAAACAAGCTTGGCAACAGCCCTCGAAGGGTGCTACTCGGTCGAGATAGCCATAATCCGGCTAGAGACAGGAGCATGGCTACTATTCCAATATAGGCACCCGATTCAAAATTCTCCAAGGCAGTGACGAAGTGAAGCTCACCGCCACGGTAATCAAGCACCGCCTTACCAGCAATAATAACGGCGAGCACAGCGATGAACAGACCCAATAGAGCCATAATCGAAATACGCGGTTTTACTGCCATAGCTTCGTTCTCCTTCGCAGAGAAAATATCTTATGTAACAAGATAATGTCACATCAATATCTTTTCTTGAATATTATCAATACCAAAACTCGTTCTTGCGGTTCTTCAACTCACTTTTCGTGAGAATCATGCCATTGACGACGATTGATTGCATAATCTGATATTTTGCCTTTAAACGGTAGGGTCATCATACCCGGCAACCACGACACTTGCTTAGGTTCGCGATATTTGCGAATACCGATGGTCATACTCTCATGACCACCGCGAGGCTGATCACGATATGTACCCAACAGACGATCCCACCATGGCAAACTGAAACCAAAATTACTGTTGGTTTCATCATCTTCAATCGAATGATGGACGCGATGCATATCTGGTGTGACTACAACCCAACGCAATAGCCGATCTAACCCTAAAGGCAAACGGACGTTGCTATGATTAAACATCGAGGTGGCATTGAGTAAGACTTCGAAAATAACGACTGCAACTACAGGTGGCCCTAATACGGCAATGGTGGCAAATTTGATCAGCATAGACAGGATTATTTCAAGAGGATGAAAACGTGCGCCGGTAGTCACATCAAAATCAAGATCGGCATGATGCATCCGATGTAAACGCCATAATGCTGGTACAGCATGAACCATCACATGCTGCAGGTAAATAACAAAATCCATTATGACAACTGAAGCCGCAACAGCTAGCCAAAATGGCAAGTTATAATAATTGAAGATACCCCACCCATTATCACTAGCGAAGACAGCCATACCGACTGCAGCAGCTGGAAATATCACCCGTAATAAAAAGCTATTAAAAAACACCAGGCCAAGATTATTGACCCAACGGACACTCTTAGAAATGGTTAACGCTCGACGTGGCGCAATGAACTCCCATAGTGCCATCACAATTAAAATGCCAAAGAAAAAACCCATGCGGATAATTTTTTCGTTAGCGATTACAAATTCATTCATCTCCATTATTACTCCTACCCCCTATTATTGGGCGAAGAGGCATAAACAGAATACCCGGTTACACTACGTCTCAATAGAGAATTTATTCAAGTGATTAGTTTAATAAAAGAATAGCTTAGGTACCTGATATGTCAAATAGGAATTTTAAACATGATCTGTTTGCTCAATTTGCCCGTGTCGACAAAACTCCCGGAAATGGAACCCGACTGGAATTACTCGACTATTTGGCACAGGGTGAACGGGGTGTCGATCAACTAGACCGCTTGTTATCAGAAATAATTAGCTTGATTCCTTTACTGCTCGGTGTGACAGCAATAGTGCTATAGTCGAGTAGTATTGCCTATATGTATCTTTTCGAAAAACTTTAACGCTACTTGACTGACAAAGCATTTTAAACTCACTCAGTTGATTAATCAGGAATAACTATGCCGTATAACTCATTATCAGAATTACCTGATCAGGTGAAAGATAATCTGCCTAAACATGCTCAGGAAATATATAAAGAAGCTTTTAATAGCGCATGGCAGCAATATGAAAATCCAGAAGACCGTTACGGTGACGACTCAAGGGAAGAAGTTGCACATAAAGTTGCTTGGTCTGCTGTAAAAGAAAAGTATGAAAAACAAGCTGAAAAATGGGTGGCCAAAGAAAAATGACAAAAATTCTACAACATTGCAGTTTCGGAAAATCGAAATTTTGAGACCATATCGGGGTTGTCCTGATAAATGCGATGCGAGAGGGGGAAGATAAGCCGAGAACAATGACCGGTCTTATCGGTAGTTAGTGGAGAAAATTTAAAAACGATTGTTTTTTAATACGTCGTTTTCAACTATCACTAAGCTTGTTTAGTCTACCCTGCTTTAGACACGTTTCTATTGTTAAATCTGTCATCCTCCATGGCTTCCTTTCACATTTATCAATAAAGGCACAGCTCGCTAAACATCCCCTGCACGGTATTTGTGATGCTGTTTCTGTTAATTTCTGTGACGTTATTCTTTTATTCATATTTGTCTACCTTTTGAACCGAAATCATTCTGACTAATGCTCATTATTTGATTCAATGCCTGCAATCCATGAGCGATAACAAGCTGATTGCCAGCACGCGGCAACGTCAGCACCCACATGTTTAATTCCCCTTTCCGATAATGTGTCCTGGTGAATATCGGCGACTCGCCCAACAACAAGCATGTCTTGATGCCATAACGCTTCGGTTTTAACTAGATGATGAATTTCTATTGGCGTTATTTTGTGATTGCCAAAAATAATTAAAGGCTGATCTAATGATTTTTTAAGCCGCGGTAGTACGCTTAGATCATCTAGCTTATTGATAGCATCGACATGAATACCGGACTGTAAGAACAAGCCATAAAATAACCAGTAATCTACCGAGGGATACTGTTTATCTATATTGACTAGCCAACAGTTAGCTTGCGGTTTTTGTTTATTCATTCGTAGTGTCATGATCATGATCTGACGTTGCCAACTCTGCTGCCAAAGCTGTTGTTCCAACTGGTAACCTAATGGCTTGCTATGCCAGCGGACCAGTAATTGCTCCAGAAATGGCTGATACACGTTTTCACATAAGCTGGCAAAAGGTATTGATTTATTCAATTTATCCAGCAGTGGATCTAGACTTTTTTGTCTAAGTTCTATGAGCGTACTTAATAATTCCTGTTGTACCTCCTGCCATCGTTTTTCACTTGGAGGGACTTCATTGTGAGTTGCAGTAGCGGATAACAATGCTGATACTTTACTGATCGCCACACCACGGTTTAACCAGCTAATAATCTGCCTGATTTCTTCAATATTGCCCTTGCTGTATAAACGATGTCCTTTGGCCGTTCTTTTAGGCTTAATCAAGCCATAACGACGCTCCCATGCCCTCAATGTAACTGCCGCAACCCCTGTTATTTGACAGACTTCTTTTATGTTTATGTAATCTTCAGAGTTCATCTTAGTTTCTTCAAACCATCGCTCGTTTTTTATAGAAAAATAGCTGCGTAGCATTTTCAGCCAGTTCGTAAATGTGCTCGCTTATATTCCCACCGTCACATTTAATCCTTTTTATACAATAGCAACTTGCAAATACTTATACAAAATTATTTATTTGTATAAGTACGTATTCCAAGATGCCTTGCCATCCCTTAAAGTGTGTGCGTAGTCGGAAATATATAGATTAAGTAACTAAAGCAAACCTACTGCTCTATATGTTTGATTTATAACAATAATTTTAAAGATACTCTATTTTAGGGGAGTTTTATCATGAAAAAACTTTTAATTAACATTAGATATTGGATGGCACCAATACTCATTCTGGTAACATTAGTTACCGTATTAATGGGTGGCCCGTTTGTCTGGGTCGGTGTTGCTTTATTTGCTGTTGGTATTATTCTTGACACAGCAACAATGGGCATGCATCCACCGGGGGCAGGTTTTGATGAAAATGGTGATACCAACGGTATTCCAGCGCTTCAAAACACTGTCATGTACGTTATGTTACCCGTCTTTGCTTTATTGCAAGTGGCCTTAGCATGGCGTGTTTACCAATACACAGCTGGCGTACCA
>QGCW01000034.1_pt1 | contig 24827 bp, 26 predicted proteins | sample 4702261 | NCBI WGS metagenome assembly QGCW01 (sample SAMN08941162, study PRJNA450518) | Sediment metagenome, whole genome shotgun sequencing project. | biome: grassland soil; feature: grassland; material: soil; isolation source: soil 14 days enrichment with methanethiol ...
GCTGTTTACAGTTCGTTAATATTGCATTTCTATCATGATCGAACTGCGTAAAATCAAGGTGGCAATGACTATCAATTAAATGCATATTTTATTCACAAACTAGGCAATAAGCTTGTCCAAAAGTAGCAGCATTAATTGGAACCTGACAACAGTCGTGTTTGGGTTGCTGCCTTAATACAGCGAATATCCGCCATTCCTTCACCGCGCGGATCACTGGCAACATCGAATTCTTGAGTCTTTTTATTGTAAGTTATGAGCTGCATATTGCCGTATTGTCTAGTCAATATTTTCAGTTGATGACCAAAGTTCTGCAAAGCCAGTTGTTCTTCTTGTGAAAACCCATCACGTTCTAATTGCACTTCATCAGGTAGATATTGATGGTGAAAACGAGGTGCAGACACGATATCGCTGGCGGATTGCCCTTCGATGAAATCCAAAATAGCAAGTAATACCATGGTGATAATACGACTGCCACCCGGTGTGCCTATCACCATTAAATGTTGGTCATTTTCAATGAAGGTCGGTGTCATACTTGATAGTGGCCGTTTGCGAGGTGCAATAGCATTTGCTTCATTGCCAACTAGACCATAAACGTTAGCCGTACCTACTTTAGCTGAGAAGTCATCCATTTCATCATTAAGTAATACGCCGGTTCCTGGAGCCACAAAGGCTGAGCCAAAAGGATAATTAATGCTTAAGGTAGCAGCTACACGGTTTCCTTCCTGATCTATGATTGAAAAGTGAGTGGTGTCTTCGCCTTTAGATACAACAGGTGATGACAGCTTGGCACTACTACTGGCATGTTGAAGGTCAATCGTATCTGCCAACTTATTGGCATAGCCTTTCGTTGTAAGCTTGGGGGGGATTTGAACAAAGTCACTGTCACCTAAATAGCGACTGCGATCAAAATAAGCACGGCGCATCGCTTCGATAATAAGATGGCGCTGTTGGGCTGTGCTATAGCTTGCAAGATCAAATTGCTCCAGCTGGTTAAGTATTAGCGATAAGACAATGCCACCTGATGATGGTAGAGCTGCTGAACTGATTTGATAATCGCGATAGTGTCCCATGACGACAGGACGTTCCTTGACGTGATAGTGACGTAAGTCATCGAGTGTCCAAATACCGCCAGCTTGTGTCACACCAGTTACGAGCTTCTGCGCAACATCACCTTGATAAAAGCCAGCACGACCATGGTGTGCGAGCTGTCTGAGCGTGTTGGCTAAGTCTGTTTGTTTAATAATATGACTAAGCGGGGGAACAGCGTTGTTTAATAGAAAAAGTTGACTGGCCGCGGGCGATTTTTTTAAAGCGTTGAGTCGAAACATGGCCATCTGTTGATAATGTGTACTTATCTTGAACCCCTTTTCTGCATAACGAATGGCCGGAGCCAAGCTTTGAGAAAGGGGTAATCGGCCATACTTTTGGCTTAAGTGATCCAGGGCAGCAGGTACACCCGGAATGGCGGCAGCAAGTGGGCCATCCAGTGACGATGCTTTTTCAACTTCTTGGTTAGAATTGAGGTACATATCACGGTGTGCTGCTGCCGGCGCGGTTTCACGGCCATCAAGCATGATTTGCTGACCGCTGTCTGCCTGATGTAAAAGCCAAAAGCCACCGCCTCCGAGACCAGAACCGGTGGGCTCTACAACAGCCAAAGCAGCTGATACAGCAATAGCCGCATCAAAAGCATTACCGCCTTGTTTGAGTATTTCAAATCCGGCTTCAGTTGCTAATGGGTGTGCACTGGCAATAGCGGCCTGGTTTTTGTTGTCATTCGCGCCAACAGGAAGACTAAAAAGCCAGACTGTTAGTAATAAAGCATAACGAACTTGAATCATATTAACGATGCACTTTTTTGAGTGATTGATGTCGTTGTTGTTCACGCTGACGCTGTTTCCGTTCGCGGTTTAAAGCGATGGTTTTTGCTGTGTCACTACCTATATGTACTTCCCCCCGTTGCTCGGCGAGACGTATTTGATGTTCACGTTCAGCATAACGCGCTTTTTGTTTTTCGCTTGTTTTGTCAAAACAGTGCGGGCAACTGACGCCATGCTGATATTGAGGACTTAATTTATCTTGTTCCGTGATAGGCATACGGCAGGCATTACATTGATCGTATTCCCCTTTTTCTAAGTGATGGTTGACAGTAACACGTTCGTCAAAAACAAAGCACTCACCTTGCCATAATGATTGTTCTGCCGGTACATCCTCTAAGTATTTCAAAATACCACCTTGCAAGTGATAAACCTCATCAAATCCTTGTTCTTTTAGGAAAGCCGTTGATTTTTCACAGCGTATGCCGCCCGTACAGAACATAGCTACTTTTTTATGTTTATTGGGATCCAGGTTTTGTTTTACGTATTCAGGAAACTCTCTGAAACTGTCTGTAGTTGGGTTAACTGCATTTTGAAAACTACCTACTTGGTATTCATAGTCATTGCGGGTATCAACCAGAAGAACATCAGGATCGTTTATTAAAGCGTTCCAGTCTTTTGGTGCGATATAAGTACCGACACTGCGTTTTGGATCGATACCATTGACACCCATTGTCACGATCTCTTTTTTCAGTTTTACCCGGCTGCGAAGAAAAGGATGTTCGTCGGTATAGGATTCTTTATAACTGAGATCTTTAAAATGTGGCTCTTTTGTCAAATAAGCTAAAAGGGTATCGATTGCAACGCGTGTCCCAGAAACCGTTCCGTTAATACCTTCTTCTGCTAGCAGCAAGGTCCCTTTTATTTCATTATCGAGCATAACAGAAAGTATGGGATGACGAAGTGATTGATAATCTTTCAGTGTGACAAATTTATATAAGGCACATACAACAATCTGAGACATAACGTTTTTTCCAAAGCAAACTAGGTTAAAAAATAACCTTTATTTTACTGTGTTTTTTATGTGTTGTCTTCGTTTGCTTAATTTTGATAACACAAACTAGTTTTAAAAGTAGAGAAGGTTTATGCTTGTATAAAAGCGAGCTAAAAAAGTATTTTTAGAATAAAAGACAAGTAGGACGTTTGAGCAGTTTGCAAGAGGGAGGTTCTTATGACCAATTTGCAACTAGTAAGAAATGAGGATGACCTTAGGCAGAAGCAACATGAAGAATGGGTTGCAGAAGTGCAGGTTTGGCAACGTGAAACAGAGCGTTTAGCGGCTTTACTTTATTTATTAGACCGCGCTTTGCCTGAGCATGAAGCATTGCTTCGCAAACACGTTTTTCTTATTGAGCGGCATAACGAAATGTTGAAGCGGTATGAGTGCGGTACCAATACACAGTGCCTGACAACTTGTTCGGATTATAAAGATGAGCAACAGCAACTTGCTTTTCAACAAGAACTACAGCGACTGTATGATGAAGTTGAAAATGAACATAAAAGATTAAAACGTGAATATCAACAAAGCATGCAACGCTTTTACGAACTAGCAAGGCATTTGTTTGACGATAAAGGTTGATTAGCGCCAGCTGCGAACAGGGCCTGTATCGACATGAATAAAATCCGATTTAGGATAATAACCGACTCCACCGACACGTAATTTAAGTGCTGCCGTGTGGAGCTGCTCCAAATGACGCCCGGGAAGTCTGACATCAATTGCTTTGCCTTGCATATGCCAGCTCTTTTTTGCTACACCAGAACTGTTTTGACGTAACATCGCATTGGTCTTTGGTGAGCGGTAAGCTGAGATTACATGAAACGGTTGTTTACCCTGCATTGTGTGATGCAATGTGGTGAGTAAATCAACTAAATGAGGATCAATATCAATAATATCATCGGTGCGATGATCGCGTAACACACGGTTTATGGCATGTAACTCACTTGTTTGATAGTGTCCTTCAGCCCAGTAAGTCGCATTGATAGACTCACCCGTATGAAGATTCAATAACGATAATTTGCGCTCTTTCTCCGGCCTTAAACCAGCAACGGCCGAGGGCATTGCCAGAGCAGATGTCAGTCCCATACCAAACTTAATAAACCCACGGCGAGTGAGCTGTTCTGAAGTGTTAGTGTGTGGTGTTGATTTGCGCTTGTTTATGTATGACACGACTTCATTTTCTCCGTCTTTGTCTTTTCTAGTTTGTTGATTATAAAGAGATTGCTTATTAATACAAGTGTTTTATCATTCTTTGATCGCGTTGGTAATGATCTGGTGAAAATACAACTTGATTGTCTGATACTGCAACGGTGATATACATTACATAGAGTGTTGTTAACGGATTAAGTTTCAAACCACCATTTTTTTTACTGGCAATGCCACGGGTGACAACCTGTTGTTTTTGGGGATCCTCAATGATGAAATCAGCCAACATCAGTGGTTGTTCAACACGAATACAACCAGAACTAAACGCACGATGTGCTTCGTCGAATAATGATTGATGCGGTGTATCGTGTAAATAAATTTGCCAAGGGTTAGGGAATAAAAATTTAATCCGGCCTAAGGCATTATGGTCGCCAGGTTGTTGCCGTAGTGTAAAGGGTAAGGTTTCACGAGAACTATAATTTTGCCAATTAATACTCTCCACTGGTAGCTCTGTCTTAATGTTTGAATTTATCCGAAAAACTTTAAAGCCTTGTCGTTGGAGATAGTGAGCATCTTCTTGCTGTTTAGGTAGCAAATCGAGGCGTGCTAGTTTGTTCGGTACATTCCAATACGGGTTGAACACCACATGATTAATTTGACTAAGAAAACTGGGTGTCTGCCTGCTTTTACGCCCGACAATGACCTTCATATCCAGCACAACTTGATTGTTGTCGATAGCTTGTAAATGGTGATTAGCCGTATTAATCAAGACATAGCGTTCACCCAGATCAGGTAACCAGCGGTAACGTTCCAGGCTTGCTCTAATTTGTTTAACACGGTAATCAGCCGTTATATTCATAGCACGTACAGTTTGCGGGCCGATAATACCATCGACTTTTAAGCCATAACGTGTCTGGAACCGTTTTACTGCAAGTTCCAGTAAGGGATCATAAATATCAGATTTTACAGCATGGGTGAGTGCTAAAAAGTCATCTTCAGCTGCTAAACGTGCTTGAATTATTTTAAGATGTGGGTGACGGTCACCTGTACGAAGCAAAGAATTAGTTTTGGGTACGGCGGGCCATGACTGTTGTCGAGCATACTCTTGGTATTTAGCCAATGCTTGGAGTAATTTTTGATACTGTCTATTTTTAGGAATTAGTGTATCGAGTCGCGCAGAAAAATTTTCTGCAGAACGTGCTTTTAGCAGAAATGCCTTAGCATCAAATTGGGTTTGTGGAATATGCCAGCTTGGATCTGTCAGTCTGGGGTCGAACCGGCCATTTTTCAGGTCATGAATAACGGCGATTAAATTCTGTGTGAGTAAGCTGTCAAATTCTTGATAATTATCGGTTTGACAGTCTGCAAGACGTTGATTTAAGACAGACAGTTGATAGTCTTCAGGGTCAAGACCATGGCGTGCCGATTGTTGTATAAAATCTAGTGCAACGCGACCTGCTGGACTTAACTTATCGTCGTTAAACCAGCCAAGATTGTTAAGGTGGTTATCGTGTGAGTATTTAGCTTGCGTAATATTCTGGCTGGAGTTTGTTTCTAAATCCGGAATAGTTTTCTCAGCAAAAACCGGGTTGTTGTTCAGGCTGAAAAGGCTGAAACAGAGGAACAAGATACGTAGCTTAGATTCAAACACTACATTATTTCACCTCATTAAATCATTGTTTTATCTTGACATTCGGCACTTCTTTGGTCAAGTAGTTCGTGACTTTGAACGGATTAATAGCCAAAGGAAAAAAGGACCGCCAAGTAACGTCGTAATTACACCAACGGGAATTTCTGCAGGGGCAATAATTAAACGCGCGAAGTTATCGCAAATGATAAGGAAAACAGCACCAAATAACATACTGGCTGGGGCTAGCCAGCGGTGATCATAGCCGATCAACAAGCGGCAGATATGAGGTACCATCATGCCAATAAAACCGATGGGGCCACAGACCGCTACAATTGCTCCCACACATAATGAGGTAACGAAAAAAAGCAGATAACGGACCCGTTCCACTGCAACGCCACGACTGATAGCGATTTCATCACCAGCAGCGAGTAAATTCAGCTCACGACTCAGCATCAGAATGACGGTCATACATATAGCGACGAAAGGTAGTAATTGAGCTACGTCCTGATAACCGACAGTATTCAAGCTACCCATTAACCAGCGAACAATACGAAACGTGTCTGTTATATCGCTTAAATATTGGGTAAAGAGTATCAGGCTTGAAAAAAAGAAACTGATGGCAACACCTGCTAACAATAGGGTGGCAGGAGAAAAGCCAGTTCGAAAACGGCTGATGCCGTAGATAAATAAAATGGTTATCATCGCACCTGTAAAAGCAGCGATAGTACTCGCACTTAGTCCTAAGATAGTAAAACTTATACCGAGATAAACCGACAGAGCAGCGCCTAATGATGCGCCACTTGCAACGCCTAAGGTAAAAGGAGTGGCTAATGGATTATGAAACATAGCCTGAAAAACCATGCCACAAAGTGCAAGACCGGCACCAGCCACGAAGGCGAGCAACATTCTTGGTACGCGGATCTGCATAATGATTTGCTGGATCAGATTTTCATCTGTCGTATCTATCACGCCAAGCTGCGGACTTAATAGCATGACAAATAAAGTAAGTAGAAAAAAGAGGAATAGTACAATAGCCGGTTTTTTCATTGCTGAACCAAACTATTTGCAGGCAGAGCAAAGCGTATCCCTGTATCCGGATGGGTTACCAAGGTAAAGTTTTGTTGATAGATCTCTGTTAGTAACCCATCATTAAAAACATCGCAGGCTTGTCCGTGCCAGAAAGCATGCCCGTTTTTTAGCGCCAAAATATGTTTACTATGTTGCACAGCGTGATTGAAGTCATGGGTAACTTCGATGATCGTAATCCCATGTTGCTGATTGAGCTGTTGTGTCAGTCTGTGTACCGCGGCCTGATGGTGAGGATCCAGAAAGCTTGTTGGTTCGTCCAGGAGCAGGATCGGTGTTTGCTGGCATACTGCCGCAGCTATCATCACGCGTTGTCTTTCACCGCCGCTTAATGAATCTAACCGTCGTGACAAAAAAGAATCTGTGTCAGTAATTGTGACTGCTCTTTCATAAGCGTGTTGATCCTGTTGAGACCAATCTGATAATCCTCTGTGGTAGGGATAACGTGCTAGGCGAATGAAGTCGTCGACTTGAAAATCGGTATACGGCGAATGATTTTGTGCTACGTAGGCGATTTGGCAAGCGCGTTGTTTTTGGCTGAGCTGGTCAATATTTTGTTGACCAAGCATTATTTGGCCAGAGGTGGGAGTAATAATGCCAATCAGTGTCTTAAGCAAGGTACTTTTGCCGGCACCATTGGCTCCCAATATACAGAGATAATCGTTTTCTTTGAGATGAAAACTGATGTTGGTCAGTAATTGTTGGTTAGCAATAGTAACGTTGAGGTTGTCGACAGCAAGCATAAGAAGGCAGGGATCTAGTGAGTTGTTTCTGCATCAGAGTGGATGAATTTAACAAATTGTTCAAGTAACGCTACGATACGAGGTCCGGGAATGGTCGCGTAATCGGCTTCCAGCAGATAAACCTGATCGTTTTGTACTGCTTTCACTTGTTGCAGATTTTTCCATTGTTGTCGAACTTTTTTTAATGACATGTGGTGGTCGTCAGCATCGGGAAAAATATCGATAATGATATCGGGATTGAGTTGTAAAACGCCTTCAATTGATAAAGACGGCACAGCAGGTTGTGATCGTTGATAAACGTTTTTCCCATTGGCGAGTTCAATTAAGTCATTATAAAAATCATGCTGCCCTGCTATAAAAATCTGAGTGAAATCATTTCCCCTACTAGTATGGCCGATAGAGACCATGACTCTGGGGGTAGCCTGGTGTTGGTATTTTTGTTGTATTTGGTAAATACCGTTGTTGATTTTATCAACAAGTGAACGGGCTTGTTGCTGGTAAGCTAAGGCATGACCAATGTCAGTGATACTGGATTTGATGTCATCGACAGTCCGCATTGCTACAACCAGTGTTGGAATCTGCAAGCGTTGTAATTGTTGCTGTGTTTGTGATTGAGCATCAGATAAGATAACAAGATCAGGCTGGTGTTGGACGATGGCTTCTAAATTGGGAGAGAGCAAGTTGCCGACTTTAGGTAAATCTTGAACTTGTTGGGGGAAATCACAGAAATCACTGACTGCGACGACGTTTTCGCCTGCTCCTAAGGCAAACAGTGTTTCTGTAATACTAGGGGCTAGACTGATAATACGTTGGTCGGTTTGCGAGTGTGTCGGCCGCGATATTTTTTGACTATTTGCCCAGATAGTCAGGAAAAAAATAGCGATAAATACTAACAGTGGCCATAAACGCCGCATAACACTGACTCAATTGCTGCAAAATGCTTATTATATGATGATAGTGGGTATAAAGCTGGTTTTGTCGTCAACAACGAACATATTAAATGGATAAATAATGACCAAGCAATCCGTACACTCGGTATTAGAACAGGCGAAACAACTGTATTCGCTATCAGATATTGAACATGCAATAGATAAAATGGCAAAAAAAATAACGCTGCAATATAAAGATAAAGAGCCATTACTGCTGGTTGTGATGAATGGAGCATTGATGACAGCAGGTTATTTATTACCACGCTTGCCCTTTCCCATGCATGTTGATTACGTACATCTAAGTCGTTATGGCAATGACATCACAGCAGGAAGCGTGGTATGGCATCATAAGCCATCATCGGTGTTAACAGGGCGAGATATTATCCTGATTGAGGATATCGTTGATGAGGGAGTCACATTAAAGATTTTAAGAGAGTATTGTCTGGCAGAGGGGGCGAACTCAGTAAGTTGTGCCACGTTAACGGAAAAAGAAGGTGTAGAGAAAGTGGGGCTAAAACCAGAATTTATTGGGTTGAGTGTTCCTAACGACTATGTCTTTGGTTTTGGTATGGACTATAAAAATTATTGGCGAAACTTACCGGCAATCTATGCTGTTATCGAGGATAAATGATGTCTGAGCTTGCAATTATCGGAGGAACAGGACTCACTCAGCTTAAAGGGCTTAATATTACTGAGACCAAGACGGTATCGACCCCCTACGGTAAGCCTTCAAGTGATTTATTTGTAGGCGATTATTATGGCAAGACCGTGACCTTGTTACTCCGTCATGGTATTAATCATACTATCGCTCCTCATCACATTAATTACCGGGCTAACCTGTGGGCATTAAAAGAAATGGGTGTCGAACAAGTGCTTGCGGTTGCTGCGGTCGGTGGTATCACAGATGAAATGCATCCAGGTGTGATGGCTGTGCCTGATCAAATTATCGATTATACATACAGTCGCGAGCAGAGCTTTTTTAGTAATGACTTTACAGCAACAAAGCATATAGATTTTAGTTATCCATATGATGAGGATTTGCGTCAAAAAGTTATTACAGCAGGGGATGCGTCTGGGTTTAATATGGTCACTCATGGCACTTATGGTGTTATGCAAGGACCTCGATTAGAAACAGCCGCAGAAATCAAACGGTTGGCACAAGACGGTTGCACAATGGTTGGGATGACAGCGATGCCTGAAGCAAGTCTGGCACGAGAACTGACTGTTTCTTATGCCAGTCTAGCGTTAGTGGTTAATTGGGCAGCAGGTTTAACAGGTGAAGTAATTTCAATGTCAGAAATCGAAAACATTCTGGATAAAGGGCGTGTAAATATTAACCAGGTTCTTAGAGTATTTATTCAGCATTGGTAGCTTCGGCTTCCGCAGGCAGAGAAAAGCTTGCCGAACTTTGTTGTTGCGCGATTGCTGGTGGCGTGTCGATAGTAGTCAACTGTAACAGCATGCCCATTTTGGGATGATCATAAAAATGTAATTTATTACTTCTTACTCGCCGTGTTTCGAGTAAGTGTGGATTGCGAATGTCACGTGTGTTTGTCGCTGTGAGATTATCTGACCAATCATTCATAGGCGTGCGGTTTTCTTTGAGCCATAAGTCGACAGTTGAGTATAGATAGGTACCCTTGTATAACCGCAGATAACCATCAATTAGACCATCATTACTTTTGATTGCCACTGACTTGGCTTGGCTTTTCGTCAAAATAGGTTGTTGCCACGCCTGATAATAATGTACGCGATAATTCGACGATTGTCGTAAACGTTGAACAGTGGTTGTCAACTCTGAGGTATCCGCTGACTGAATGAGTTTTGTGTCCATATCAGGTTTTAATGATACGACTGGAATAGATGTCATCACTGGCCATTGCTCATCAGTCACTGCGCGAAGCTGTTCGAAAACAATGGCTTCTACTTGATACCACTGTTGAGCGAACACAGCTTTGTGGCTCATTAGTAAACTGGTAAGCAGAAGAAGTTTAAAAATTGTTTGTTTTTTAGGTTGCATAGTCGTTTGTGCAAGCAATGGATGAACAGTATTGTGCAAGCTAGTAACAAAAATGTCCAAATATTGTGCTTTTTTACTGTTATTATTTTGTGATTTAACTATTCGGGAAGAGGAAAATCTCTGATTTTTCAGCATTTATGCTGTTCTGTTTTGTTTGTACCCTAGTGACCATACTGATGGGTGTTAACAATAAGCCTTTTTCATACTGAAATCATTGAGTGAGTTTTATGGCGGAATTTTTTAATACCGGTTTGAGTGAACAACAGTTCTTAGAGCAGTATTGGCAAAAGAAGCCTTTATTGATTCGCCAAGCTCTCGAAAATTTTGTTTGTCCGGTCAGCCCTGATGAACTGGCTGGTTTAGCGTGTGAACCTGAGGTAGAGTCGCGACTTATCAGAGAGGTATTGTCGTCAAATCTTCAATGGCAAGTGGAAAATGGCCCGTTTACTGAACAGGATTTTAAGCAGTTGCCAGATAGTCACTGGACATTATTAGTTCAAGATAGTGAAAAACATTTGCCTAACCTGTCCTCACTTCTCGATCCATTTCGTTTCATCCCTGATTGGCGCCGTGATGATCTTATGATCAGTTATGCGCCTATTAATGGCTCAGTGGGTCCTCATACTGATGGTTACGATGTTTTTTTATTACAGGCAGAGGGACATCGTCGCTGGCAAATTGGTGATAAAGCTATCTATAATCCACGCCTGTTACCGGATATAGATCTGCAAATTCTCGCTGAATTTGAGCCTGCCCATCAATGGGATCTCTCACCGGGTGATATCTTGTATTTGCCTCCACATTTTGCCCATCATGGTATTGCACTTGATAACTGTATGACGTTTTCCATTGGTTTTAGAGCGCCTAAACAAGTGGAAATCATAGATGCATGGACCAATTGTTTGTTTGAGCGTAATGAGGCTCAGCGTAGATACAGTGATGAGGGATTGAACGTTCAACAGAGGGAACACGAATTAAGCCTCGATGTGGTTTCTAATGTGAAGAATTTACTAAAACAAGTTGTAGAAGACTCTGACCTCAGCATATTAATAGCACTGGGGCGGTTAGTCACTGAAACTAAACCAGTATTGGTCGATCTGGCTCAGGATATAATGACTGACGATATGTCTGTCGAGCAGTATGAAACCTTATTAGCAAAAGGTGGCGTATTAATGCAAAACCCTTATTTTCGATTCGCCTGGTTTTATTGGCAGGGGACAGGGTATATTTTTATGGCTGGCGACATGTATTCGGTCAATGATTGTAGTCGACAAGAAGTCGCTACTTTGATCGAAAACAAACAAATTAGCCGTGTTGATTGGCAGTCTTTGACCGCTAATCCCGCTGTAAAAAGTGTGCTCTGCCGTTTAATTGCTGATGGTGGCTGGTATATTGATTAATTGTTGTCGTTAACTTATTTTTTCAATCGTAAGAATACGGTATGGTGACATTTAGGGCACGGTGGAATACGATTGGTTTTTTTAAAGTTGACATGCGTCTGACATTGCTGGCATACCAAGGTACCAACCGTGGTAATTTCACCGGTATGAAATTCTTGCGAACGTTTTGCATAGTCAGCTAATTGGTTCAATTCGGTGCTGGTTCTATCAGCAACCTTGGATAACATGTCAAAAATGCGGTCTTCGATAAGCTGCATATCAAAACTGAACCATGTTGAAAATTCATGTCCAGATTCAGTAATGTGCTCAGCCATGCCTTCTATATCACGACGTAGGTAGTAGCCGAGCTTTTCTGCCTCTTCTTTTGTGAGTTCGCCGAACTCGACGGCCTGCTGCTTTGCGTGATCAATACTTTTCTGCAGCGATGGTAACGTTTGTTGTTCAGTGTCTTCTATAAAGTCATGAACACGTTCCATCATTTTGTCGTAGGCGGCGTTCAATTGTTGTTCTAATGTTTTATCAGACATGAGCTATCACCTTTTGTGTGTATATCAATTAAGTTATCACATTTTATGGGGTGGGAAAATGGATAAAAAAACATCCTTTGATAGCATAAATGAGTGAATGACAGCGTGTATTTTGGGTATGGGCTGAAATCACTCCTTAAATAAGGAGTGGTCAAACCGAATATGAATGGGAGCAATATAACCGTAACTTACAGTTCGTCGACACTGCTGATTGAGTGCATAAGACTGTTCTGTTTTAGCTGTCTCTGACGGGCAGGAAACGGTGTTAGTAAGGATGCGGACTGAAAGTATCAGCTTACCGTTTGAGTGAGTATGCCTGTTGGGCTACTCACTAACGTGCGCGGTAGGTAATACGACCTTTAGTTAAATCGTAAGGTGTTAGTTGGACTGTTACAGTGTCACCAGTCAGGATACGAATATAGTTTTTACGCATTTTTCCTGAAATGTGTGCTGTCACTATGTGTCCATTTTCTAACTCAACACGAAAAGTGGTGTTTGGCATGGTGTCAATCACTGTGCCTTCAAATTCAATATGTTCTTCTTTTGCCATATAACTCTATTTCAATAGTTTGTAAAAACCGGGTAGTGTGCCGGAAATTTTCTTGTAAATCAATGTTTTCATGTTTCTATAGACTGCCATTGGCCATTTAAATATCCCTCTAATGCAGAAAAAGCCTGTTTATAACGCATTTTTTGACACTCTTTTATCCAGTAACCTAAGTAAACATAAGGTAAATCACGGGCTGCAGCCAGTTCAATTTGTTTTAAAATAGAATAAGTTCCAAGGCTACGTTGGCCATAATCCGGATCAAAAAAAGTATAAAAAGCCGAGAAACCATCATCAATTACATCTGTTACTGCCACGGCGATAAGTGTTGACTGTTCTCTAAACTCAATAAGTTGGGTGTCACACCAATAACTGCTGATAAAGTGGTTATAGCTTTCTTCCGTTGGGTTCTCCATACCACCATCAGGATGGCGGGTATTAATGTATCGCTGGTAAAGTGCATAATGTTCACTGTTAAACGCTGTCGTTTCTTCTCGTATGATGACATTATGATTACGACGCAGACAGCGACGTTGTGAACGATTGGTTTTAAATTTTTTGACATTAATACGAACAGGAACACATGCCTCGCAGGCAGGGCAATGCGGACGATAAACATGATTTCCACTTCGGCGAAAGCCATGTTGTATCAATTGACTATAAATTCGCCTATCCATCGGCAAGTTAGGGTCAGGGTAAATATTCCTTGCCTGCCTATCAGCAAGATAAGAACAGTCATGTGACACACTGTCCTGATAAAAATTAATGGTAAAATTCATAATACATCAGCCGTCTGTTGGCTCAGTTGCCAACAACTTTTATCTGTTTCTTTGGCACAAAAGTCTGTCAGGTAATCAATAAAATCAGTGCGTGCTATTTCTCTGGCTCCCAAACTTTCCAGGTGGTCAGAATGTACTTGACAGTCAATTAACGGGAAGTCGTATTGTTGTAGTTGTTGGCATAATGCCGCAAGCGCTATTTTAGATGTATTGGCTTCTGTACTGAACATTGATTCGCCAAAGAAAATTTTGCCAATACTGACACCGTATAAACCGCCTACCAACTTATCTTCTTTCCAACATTCCACACTATGGGCGTAGCCTAACTCGTGGAGCAGCGTATAGGCCTTAATCATCTCTGGGTGAATCCATGTTGGGTGATCGTCATTAATGTGTTGGTTAGGCCTTGGTTTTGAACAAGCGGTCATCACATCGCTAAAAGATTGATCGATTGTGATGGTATAACTGTTTTTCCTAAGAAGCTTTTTTAGGCTTTTTGTTTTTTTTATTTCATGCGTAAATAAGACCATCCGAGGGTCAGGACTCCACCAGAGGATTGGGTCTTTGCGATTGAACCACGGGAAAATGCCTTGTTGATAGGCTGCTAACAATCTGTCCGGTGAAAGGTCGCCACCAGCAGCTAATAGGCCGTCGGGTAAACTCAGATCAAGCGGGGGGAAGTGCGTGTCAGCGCTGTTCAGCCATGATATAGGCATGGGTTAACTCAACATCTGTGCATTTAATTCTTTTGCCCAGTGTATTGCCTCTAAGTAAGTTCGTGCCATTACTTCTGTTGGCAGTGCAGAGCTAGCTAGAGCTGACCAGTCAGCACGCTCATAATTTAAAACATCACGAAGTACACTACCTGCAGCCCCGGTATGCAGAGTCAGAGCTTCTACAAGTTCCGGTGATAACGGTAATTTATCTACAAGTTTATCAAGAGGGGTATCCACTAAGGCATCAAGTGTCGAAAACATACCCACTGAAAAGAAGATTTCCGGTTGTCCTTTATAATACTTTGCCAGCAACTCGCACATTCTTGCGCGCGTCATGGCAACAACGCGTAATTCAATGGGTTTGTTGTCAACAGCAGATAAACATAGCAGGCTAGCCCAGGTTTTAATCTTATTTTGGCCCAATAACACAATTGCCTGTTGGGTACTGTTGACTTCTCTTGGTAAGCCAAAAAAGGCCGAATTGATTAACCGCAATAACTTATAGCTCAAAGAAATATCTTGGTTTATCGTCTGTGCTAATTCTTCTGTTTCAATATCAGGGTTTTGCAGCTGTACAAGTAACTCAGTAAGAACCTGTTGTGAGGGCGATATTTTTTGTCGATCACTAATAGCTGGTGCAGTATAGAACTGACCTTGTAACAAGTCGAGTGTTGTTAATTTGCATAAGTCATAGTCATTTTGATTATGAACATTAGTAGCGCATAACACCTTATGGTTACTGCGCCATCCGGGTAAATGTTCACTGAGGCTGGCTTGACTATGTTGTTGGATATCAATCAATAGCGTTTGTGCCTGGCCCGTGTATTGAGCATTTACATGACTGGCGAATTCGAACTGACTATCATCTGCTTGCTGTTGCTGCGCGCCACCCGTAAGCTCAAAAGTGAGCTTTAATGATGGGTTATGCTGCTCGATAATGGCATGTTGCCATGATTCAGGTATAGAGAGTAACGCTTTTTGGCGGGCATTAATAGCTGAAAGAATGTCGGGCAATTGCTCGATAAACGTTGGGACTTGTGCGTCGTCATTAATTTTTTGCCCATGCTTATCCAGGAAACTAAGGTGATAACTATCAACATCGAGTCTGTCAGTGACAAATAATGGCTGGCGGTGAATTAAACCGGGAAACGTTTTCAAAATATCAAAAGGAACTGGTTGTTTCGCCATAATATCAGCTGCCGTCCACTATATTATACGGATTCTCTACCAGAAAATGCGCGAGAGAGAGTTCCACTATCAATATATTCTAGCTCACCACCTAACGGGATTCCGTGAGCGAGTCGTGTTGTTTTGATACTTTTTGCCTGAGCCAACTGACTAATATAATGCGCTGTTGCCTCACCTTCAACGGTGGGATTGGTGGCCAGAATGACTTCAGAGATCGGTTCCTGTTCAAATAACTTAATAAGTTGTGGAATGCCTAGTGCATCAGGTCCTATGCCATCAAGTGGTGATAGATGACCTGATAACACGAAGTAGAGGCCTTTATAATGTGTGGCTTGCTCAATGGCAAGTACATCGCTGGGATGTTCAACAATACACATTAAGCCGCGCTCACGTGTGTCGTCACTACAACGTTGGCATAACGATGTTTCAGATAAAATGCGGCAGCGCTCACAATGCTGTATTTTGCTTAAAGCTTGTTCCAGAGCATGACTTAATCGTTGTCCGCCTTCTCTATTACGCTCTAGTAAATGGAAGGTCATCCGCTGCGCCGACTTAGGCCCAACGCCAGGGAGGCAGCGAAAAGCTTCAATCAATTGTTCTATTGTGGGTCCGAGACTGGCCATTTGTTGAGTAAGTTTGGCTTAGAAAGGCATTGGCATGCCGGGAGGCAGCATACCTGACATTCTTTCTTGGCTCGTTTTCTCGACTTGGCGGACAGCATCATTGATGGCAGCGGCTATCAAGTCTTCTAGCATTTCTTTATCATCAGAAAAGAGCGCATCTTCAATAGAAACACGTTTAACATCATGTTTACCTGTCATGACAACTTGCACCATACCACCGCCTGCTTGACCAGTGATTTCCAAATTTGCAAGCTCTTGCTGGGCTTTTTCAAGATTAGCCTGCATTTGTTGAGCTTGTTTCATTAAGTTACCCATTCCACCTTTCATTTTGCTTTCCTCTATGTAATTGGTTTTATTGTACTTTGCATCACACGTGCATCAAAAGCTTGTTTGATAGCCTCAATGGCGGGATCGTCAGTTATTGATTCTATTGCTTTTTGTTGATCAAGTTTCGCCTGTTCTGCTCGCTCACCGGCCAATGTGCTAGAAGCTTGCTGTGACGGGGTATTATCATGTTGAAATTCTATTTGAATCTCATGTCCTAAATGTTTCATAAGCACTGAACTTAGTCTTTCCTGAGCTTTTGGAGTGACTAAGTGGGCTAGTTCAGGTGCGATAGCAAGCGTGATTTTATTATTATGATAGCTGATAAAGGCACTGTTATCTGCAAGTTGTCTGCTAAACGCAGTCAATTTTAAACTATTAATGACAGTGAGCCAATTATCAGCAGATAATCGTGTTGAGCCCGTGCTTTTGTCATCACTCTTTATGTGAGTAGGCGTAGACTTGGGGGTGTCCGTCGTTGTGGTTGCTGGCGGTGGCTGTTCGCTGCTGATTGATGTTGTAGCCGCCTCATCGCCAGCCATTTTTTTTCTATCTGTACCGGACGCTTCAGGCTTTTTTACTGCTGGCGTCCCCTTTGGGCTCGCCCTCTTAGTTGAGGCAGGTTGAAAGCTCAACATCCGTAACAAGGTCATTTCAAAGCCACTTTTAGGATCCGCGGCATAACTGATATCACGTTTACCATGCAGAGCTATTTGGTAGAAGAGCTGTATCATTTCAGGTGATGTTTGTTTTGCCAGCTCTTCCAAGTGTTCTTGATCGCCTAGCTCATTGTCTTCAGTATTGTCGACTAATTGAAGTGTTGCTACACGTTGCAATAAACGCAGAATATCATTCAATACGGCGGTGAAATCGCGCCCTTGCATGGCCAGTTGCTGACACTGCTGGATCACACTATCAGCATTGTTGCTGATAATAGATTCAAGAAGTTGATTCAATTGTTGTTTTGAAACTGTGCCCAGCATCTGGTTGACTTGTTCACTATCTACCTTGCCAGCACCGTATGAAATTGCTTGATCAAGAAGACTCAGTGCGTCGCGCATACTTCCATCCGCGGCATTGGCAATATTGATTAATGCAGTATCTTCATAGTCAACATGTTCTTTTTGTAAAATACTGGCCAGATGGTCAGCTATTTGCCGGATATCGAGACGTCGTAAATTAAATTGTAAGCAACGCGATAAAATCGTGACTGGTAGTTTTTGCGGGTCGGTGGTCGCAAATAGAAATTTTACGTGCGGTGGTGGTTCTTCCAGCGTTTTTAACAATGCATTGAAACTGCTGGCAGAGAGCATGTGAACTTCGTCAATTAAATAAACTTTATAACGACCACGACTGGGGGCATATTGCACATTGTCGAGTAAATCACGCGTATCATCGACTTTGGTACGTGAGGCAGCGTCTACTTCAATGAGATCTACAAAACGACCGGCATCGACTTCTTGGCAACTGTTACATTGACCGCAAGGTTGTGAACTGACACCTTTTTCGCAGTTGAGTGATTTAGCAAAAATTCTAGCCAGTGTTGTTTTACCTACACCGCGGGTGCCAGAGAACAAAAAAGCATGGTGTAGACGGTCTTGATCCAGACCATTAATAAGTGCACGAAGCACGTGTTCCTGACCAATAACTTCAGAAAACGCTTTAGGCCGCCATTTTCTGGCGAGAACCAAATAACTCATGTATGTGTGATACCTAGTTCAAAAATTGGGCGATGACCCGCACCAGCCAAATCTCGGCGCCCGAGTCCGAAGGCTCCGCTGCTCCCTTCCGGGCCTGACGGGTTGACCAACATATCGTCGCGAGGAGACCGGCACAGGTCACCATAGAACGGGTCATTCTAGTCGTTTTCACAACTTTTTACTAGTGAAACTATGGTTTGTTTTCTGATAACTGTCGGCAACTTTGCCACAATACAATTTATACATTAGCGGTCCAGCACTGAATCAGCTCACGTGTTACCTGCTGATAATTTTCTGCTTTAGTAATGGCGGAGATCATTGCCACCGACGAGACGCCTGTCGCTTTTAATTTTTCAGCACGTTGTTTGTTAATGCCGCCAATAGCGACGACAGGGTATTCGTCTTGTAATAGACTTACCCATTGTTGTAGGCGCTTAATCCCCTGAGGTGCAAAGGGCATTTGTTTACTTGTTGTTTCAAAAATAGGACCAAGTGCGATATAACTTGGGTTAATGGCCAAGGCTCTTGCTAGTTCCCAATAAGAATGAGTGGACACCCCTAGGCATAAGCCAGCCTGAGCAATTTGCTTAAGGTTAGCTTCGTCTAAATCTTCTTGGCCTAAATGAACACCAAAGGCTTTGTTGGTTATGGCGTCCTGCCAGAAATCATTAATAAAAAGAGCAATATTTTGCTTGTCTCGGCTGGATTTTGTTGCTTTTAGGATTTCGGCTTGCCGTTGTTCTGTTGTTAAATCTTTAACGCGTAATTGAATGGTTTTGATGCCTTCATTGACGAGTTTTTCGACCCAATCAGCATTATCAACAACAGGATAAATACCCAACTGAGGGGGCGTTTTGGGAAACTGATATGACTGTCCAATCTGCTCTGGTTGATAACAAAGCCGCGGCATATCCTGTAAAATCGGTGCTGTTTGGCCATGATAAAGCGTGTAATAAGGACCCATTTGTTGACATTGTCGAATCCCTCGCTGTAAGTATGCCTTGGCTAATATGATGCCATCACGGATATCATGATCAAATGCAAGGTGACAGGCAAGGCTACTAGCAAGTGCACAACCAGTACCACGAACAGATTTATTGACTTTTTTTGTGTAACTATAAAATGCCGTGTTATAGCTGGCAAAGTAATCAACGGCCCATTCACTAGCCGCGTGGCCTCCTTTAACTAGAACTGATTTGGCGCCAAGTGAGAGCAAATAATCGCTAGCTTGATTAACTGCATAATGGCTGTTGGTTTCCAAATTGGTAAGCTCTGAAAGCTCGGGTAGGTTAGGGGTGGTGACGGTGACATATGGTAATAATTCTGCAAGCAGATACTGCTGTATTTCCTTGCTGACAGTGGCACCATGCTGGCTAGACGTTAACACTGGGTCCCAGACGATCGGTACTGGGTGTTGCTGGATAATGTCTACAATACAGTGAGCAATAGTGATATCAGTAATCAAGCCAATTTTGATTGCTTTGATAGCAAAATCAGCAATGCAACACTGATACTGAGCCATGAATTGTTCTGCTTGCAAAGCTCCCATGGCGCTAAGGCCTGACTGTGTTTGTTCTGTCAGACCAGTGAGCAGAGGAACCGGGTGTGCGTGATGGTTTTGTACTGTTTGGATATCGCTGCTTATACCAGCACAACCTTGTGGGTCCATACCTGATATTAAGAGTATTGCTGGTTTATTAGCCATTTTGCTGCCAAATTGGTTTATCGAGGGTTGGTGTGCTGGGCTGGGCATTGTCGCGCTTTGGCATAATGCCCGCCTCATAAGCCAGACGACCAGCATTAACTGCCTGAGCAAACGATGTTGCCATTTTGGCAGGGTCTATCGCTTCGGCTACGGCTGTATTAAGAAGAATACCATCATAACCAAGCTCCATTGCTTGAACAGCATCAGACGGTTTACCTATGCCAGCATCAACCAGGAGTGGAATGTCAGGTAAACGATGACGCAGGACTTGTAAGGCATAAGGATTAATGAGTCCCCGGCCTGTGCCAATAGGCGCTCCCCAAGGCATCAATACCTCACAACCCAGATCGACCAAGGTTTGGCAGAGGATTAAATCATCGGTACAGTAAGGAAATACCTTAAAACCGTCAGCAATTAAAACCTTGCTTGCCTCAACGAGAGCAAAGGGATCGGGCTGAAGGTTATAACTATCACCTAATACTTCAAGCTTAACCCAATCGGTTGCAAAGAGCTCACGTGCCATTCTGGCCGTCTTAATGGCTTCTGTTGCGCTGTAACACCCCGCAGTATTTGGCAGTAAATGACAATCAAGCGATTGGATAAGCTGCCAGAAATGGTCCCCTGCTTTGGCATCGACTGTGGATTGTCGGCGTAAGGAAAGCGTAATAACTTCAGCCTTGGATGCGCTGATTGCATCAATCATTATTTGCGGGGATGAATACAGTGCGGTCCCCATAAATAAACGGCTTGATAGTTCAGTTCCGTACACTTGCCAACGACTTTCGTACATATTTAACCTCCACTAATGGGTGAAACTAGCTCAATTAAATCACCGTCGCTCAAAAACGTGGTTTCGTAGTGTGATTTAGGAATGATTTCGTCATTAATGGCAACAATGAAGTGTGTGTTTTCAATGCCTTGCAGCGCAATGAAGTTGGTTAGTGTTGTATTGTGTCCGACAATGACGTGGGCCTCATTAAACTGGACCGATATTGAATTATTCATAAGCATAACGTTGATAATATTGCTCAAAATGCATTGTATTTTGTTGCTGTTTCAGTAGGGCGATAAAATCGTCAATAATCGCCGGGGCGAATAAATAACCATGACGATAAAAGCCATTCAAACGATACCCCCAGTCTGTGCCAATAATGCTTGGCATATTGTCTGTCAAGGCGGGTCGGCAGTGACTGACCATTTCTAAAATACGTGCTTCAGAAAAACCTTTATGCAGACTGTATAAGGCTGATAACAATTCCAGTGCCGAGCGAACACTGACAGGCGATCTGTCATCGCTTTCTATAACGGTTGCGCCCAAAATGTAATGATGATCGGCTCTGGGTACTAAATACAACGGGTAACGAGGATGTAATAACCGGACCGCATGATTAATTGACACATCTGGGGCATGAATACGCAGAATTTCGCCGCGAACACTGCGTAATGTCGGCAAATCGGCTTGTGCGCCATGACCTCGACAATCAATCACAGCGTCATACTCCTTACGATCTTTGTTGAAGTAACGCTGAGTTAGCAGGCTAATCGTGTTTTTATCAAGGTGTTCTATGGTGTCACATTGCTGCCAGTGACATTGTTGGTGATCAAGTACCTGTTGTAACTGGGTATATAACTGACGATTATCTAGGAATGCTTCATTATGGAAATATAATGCCTTATCAAACTGTTCAGCCAGTTGTGGTTCTCGTTGCAATAGCTGCTGCTTATCGAGCGTGTCAAAATCATCGCTCTCTAACATATGGCTGGCACGCAGTTGATAGCGGCTAAACTCAGCCTGATCACCCTGATGAGCAACCACCAGGGTTCCTGGCTGTTGATAGTAAATGGGCTGTGGCAATTCTGCCAACCATTGTGGCCATAATGAAAGTGAACGATGACCGATATGCTTGACCATTGCTTCAGTATGAACAGCCTCTGTCGAAGGGGCTACCATAGCTGCCGCCACATGCCCGGCGCTGTCGCTGCCTTCTCTGTCATCACGCGACAGAATATCAACCTGATGGTCTTCACGTAATAAGCGCCAGGCGAGTAAGCGGCCAATCAGGCCGCTACCGACAATTAAATAATGAGCCATTAAAATCAGACCTGATGATAAATTTTACTGCCTGAGTCCTTAAACTCTTGCGATTTCTCTGCAAAAGCTTCTTTCACGTCGTGGGAAATACGCATTGAACAAAATTTTGGCCCACACATGGAGCAAAAGTGAGCAACTTTTGCGGCTGGTTTAGGCAGCGTTTCATCATGGAATTCACGGGCGGTATCCGGATCTAATCCTAAGTTAAATTGATCATGCCAGCGGAATTCAAAACGTGCTTTTGATATCGCATCATCACGGACGTGTGCTCCCGGATGGCCTTTAGCTAGATCAGCAGCATGGGCTGCCAGTTTATAGGTAATGATGCCGGTTTTTACGTCATCTTTATTAGGTAACCCTAAGTGCTCTTTGGGCGTGACATAACACAGCATAGCTGTACCATACCAACCAATCATTGCAGCGCCTATACCTGAAGTGATGTGATCATAACCAGGTGCAATATCAGTGACTAATGGACCCAATGTATAAAACGGAGCTTCATGGCAATGCTCCAGTTGCATGTCCATGTTTTCTTTGATTTTATGCATGGCAACATGACCGGGACCTTCTATCATGACTTGGACGTCATGCTGCCATGCAATTTTTGCCAGTTCACCTAATGTTTTTAACTCCGCATATTGTGCCGCATCGTTCGCGTCAGCTGTGGATCCGGGGCGAAGACCATCACCGAGAGAAAAAGACACATCATAAGCTTTCATAATTTCACAGATATCTTCGAAATGTGTATATAGAAAGCTTTCTTCATGATGCGCTAAACACCAAGCGGCCATGATTGAACCACCACGCGAGACGATACCAGTAGTTCTGTCGACAGTCAGTGGAATATGGGCTAACCGGACACCTGCATGAATAGTAAAGTAATCGACACCTTGCTCGGCTTGTTCAATCAAGGTGTCACGGAATACTTCCCAAGTCAGATCTTCAGCAACACCATTCACTTTTTCTAAAGCTTGGTAGATAGGTACTGTGCCAATAGGAACCGGAGAGTTACGGATGATCCACTCACGGGTTTGATGAATGTGTTTGCCCGTCGATAAATCCATCACGGTATCGCCACCCCAGCGAATGCCCCACACCATCTTTTCTACTTCTTCTTCAATTGAAGATGTTGTAGCAGAGTTACCGATATTGGCATTAATTTTTACCAGAAAATTGCGACCAATAATCATGGGTTCGGCTTCTGGGTGGTTGATATTAGCAGGAATGATGGCGCGTCCTTCAGCGACTTCCTTACGTACAAACTCTGGTGTGATATGACTATCAAACTGTGCTGCCAATTGACCTTCTTCTTGCATAGCTTTACGGCCAATGTTTTCCCGAATCGCAATATATTCCATTTCAGGTGTGATAATGCCTTGGCGAGCATAATGTATTTGAGTGACATTTTTACCCGTCTTGGCGCGGTGTGGGTGACGATAGTTATTGAATAATGGGATGTCTTGTGACTTTTCTGCTTCTTGACGAGTGAATTCAGAACTAAACTCTGTTAATTGCTCGGTATCATCACGCAGCTCAATCCAGTTTTGTCGAATCGCGGGCAGGCCTTGCTCAACATCTATAGTGGCGTTCGGATCGGTATATATACCTGAGGTATCGTAGACAAAAACAGGGGCATTGGGTGTGCCGGCCAAGTTCGGATCTTTGTTAGGTGTATCTGTAAGATTGATTTTACGGAAAGGTACACGAATATCATTACGACTGCCGATAACATAGGCTTTTTCCGAACCTGGTAGAGGTTGAGTGGTAATACCACTCCGATCGCTGATATCAATTACGTTATTGTCTTGTTGTGACATGGCATTTCCCTTTTAGTGAATCAAAAATATCGGGAAATGAGATGTGGGTTGCACGTGAATACGTGAACAAGATCAATAGAACAATGCTGACAATTGATTGGGCATTGGTCTGCTTGTTTCCTACGGAGCAATTACGCTCTTCAGGTTCAACGGGTTTCATCTCAGCCATACGGCACCCCGACAAGTTGTTGGGATGATAACGCAAAAAAATCCTTTTGTATAATCTTCCTTACGTAATTGTCATGGTCTTAATATGCGAGGGGTTTTGCCAAGATCGTTGTGTTTAGTCTTAATTTGAACGGTAATAAGTCATCTAATATTTTATTGATGCGGCCCTTTTTGAATTTTATCCACTAAAGTCCCAGGTACTCGGCTAGGCAGTTGACCACTAAGACGGAGATACAGTTGATATGTTAACAATTGTCTAGTAACTAAGTTAGCAATTGGAACCTGATGAGACAAGAGGATAAGGGCATCAAATCAATTGAAACTATATCACCGGGTTTTCATTCCGCTGAACAAGATTGGAGGGAGGAGGGTATCAGTAAAAGGATTGAGGTAATCAGTGAACAGCTGCAAGTTTTGTTTATTTAACTTTTTTGCAGGTCATGTTTTGTATGATCAGCCCATCAGCATCTATTAACGATTCCAATCATATCTATCTGATAAATATAACTAAGGTGTACAAATGGCGGAGAGCGAGGGATTCGAACCCTCGATAGGGATTAACCTATACACACTTTCCAGGCGTGCGCCTTCAGCCGCTCGGCCAGCTCTCCATGTATTTGTTGCGAAGCGTACATGAGATTGTTCTAACGAACAATTTTATATTTCAGCTGCTTCAGAGTTTTTAATGTTTTCAGTGTTTTCAGTGTTTTCAGTGTTTTCAGTGTTTTCAGTGTTTTCAGTGTTTTCAGTGTTTTCAGTGTTTTCAGTGTTTTCAGTGTTTTCAGTGTTTTCAGTGTTTTCAGTGTTTTCAGT
>QGCW01000035.1_pt1 | contig 19353 bp, 21 predicted proteins | sample 4702261 | NCBI WGS metagenome assembly QGCW01 (sample SAMN08941162, study PRJNA450518) | Sediment metagenome, whole genome shotgun sequencing project. | biome: grassland soil; feature: grassland; material: soil; isolation source: soil 14 days enrichment with methanethiol ...
TAACTATACCGTCTCCACCTGCTCCGCCTGAAACGTTAGTGGAGTTGTCACCATTTGGTCCATTACCTCCTCCGCCAATAAACCCAGAAGGAACGCCATTACCATTCGCGCCGGTTGCATTGCCTCCATTGCCGCCGTCGCCATAGCTTACAGACGCCCCACTAATAGAGTTACTTATTCCTGCACCACCAAGGCCCAAGCTACCACCTGCGTTTGCTCCTGCACCACCGGGGCCACCCCCACCAGCACCGCCACCGGCAGCCGTCGTGGTGGTATTACCTCCAGCATTACCTGTACCGTCTACGGCTGTGCTAGCACCGCCTGTAAACGTACTTGACGAGTTTCCTGCGCCGCCGCCTGACCCGCCTGGGCCGCCGACGTTAGACCTGCCTCCATAGCCGCCACCGGCCATAACTAACCCGAAGCCTGTAGTGTTTGTGCCTGGGTTACCATCAGTCCCGCCGACGCCTGTGCCACCTACACCAATTACAAGATCGTAGTTTGTGTATGGTGTAACTGCAAAAGTAGCATTATAGTAATACTCACCACCGCCACCGCCACCGCCCCCACGGTTGTTGGTAGACGCTCCACCAGCCGCTCCGCCGCCTGCGATCATCAGCAGTTCAATCTCAGTCAGACTACCGCTGTAGAACGTACCGTCAGCCGTGAATGTGTGGATGGTGTCGCCACCTTCTGTCGTAATTGTGCCGCCACTAGGATCAGGGTCACCACCTACTACGCTACTTGTTACAGGGTGCATTCCTGGAATAAAGCTCATTATGACCAGTCCAAACTTCCGCTAACGAAAAATGATGTGGTTGTATCACAGTATATATCTAGGATTGTGACCTCCCCTGCACCGGCTGAAAGCGCGGGCGCATTGGCGGAACCTCCGGCAAACTTATAGTTTGTCCCATATGTAATCGCGCGCGTACCTGTACCGTCCTGCGTAAACTTGATCCGCCGCCATGTACCGGGTTGGCCGCCCGTTGGATTAGATAGCTCTGTATCTTCGCCAAGCGTTACAGACCTGTTAACCCCGGCGTCCCAGTCTAAAGCCATCAGGTTGGACGAGCTTGTAATAGCTACATAGTCACTAGCGCCCTCAATATTGTCAGCGGTAAGTACCTTACCCGCCGTGGAAGACGCAACCTCGCTATCTTCTGCAAGCTCGACTACCCCTGTGGCGGAAGTAGTGGCAGCTTGCTTAAGCGCGTCGAACGCGTTAGAGGCTGTGGTCTGTCCAGTACCACCGTTGCCCAAAGGCAGCGTGCCTGTTACATGCGACGTGAGGTTGATAAGAGCACGAGTAAGCACCTGCCCTACAATCGTCAAGTAGTTGGGCGTTCCTGCTAGTGTCACGTCAGTGCTATTATCAGTTCCGGCAGCGTCTACGCCAAGCGCTGTGCGTGCACCGGCAGCGTCGGTTGCGCCTGTGCCGCCCTTGGCTACAGGAACAGTGCCTAGATCGAGCGTTATGGTCTTAGCACCGCTGTCGCCAGTGATCGTCAGATAAGCGCCGCCCGATGCGAACGTCAGCGTGTCAGTACCTGTAGTGGCTACAGGGCTAGTGCCCGCTGGCGTAGCCATCGTCTCAAAGCCGTTAGTGGCTGCGCCCGCGTCACCTGCGATGAAGTACGTGACCGCAAATTCTTCGGTGTTGGTTAATGTTCCCGCGTGCTGCTTATATGTAATCGTGGCGGTAACGTGGTCCGTATTATCTGATACCGCCGTCACATACGCCGTAAAGAATACAGACGGGTCTGTCGCGTTCACGAAGTTAACCACGCCCTTGGTCACGGACGTAGAGTCATCCCACGTAGTTAGCCACCCGGCAATCGACGGGTTGCCACTAGCCGACGAACTCTTGGAGATAGTAAGCTCAGTAGCTAGCGACGGGTCTGCGTTATTCAACCGGAAGTCACCTGCACCGGGATTAGTCGCGCCGGTTGTGGTGTTGCTGTCGAACGTGATTTTGAACCCGGCAGTGGTGCCGTCAGCGCCTGGATCGCCCTGGTCACCCTGGATACCCTGGTCACCCTGGTCACCCTGGATACCCTGGATACCCTGGATACCCTGGTCACCCTGGATACCCTGGATGCCCTGGATACCCTGCTCACCCTGATCGCCAGTGTCACCCTTCTCACCCTGGATACCTTGGATACCTTGCGCCCCTTGTGGGCCAACCGCTGCAATTTCTACAACGGAAATAGACTCATTCGAGACTGATACAACATCGGTCATCGAGTCACCTCCTTATTCAACTCAACTGTTCCCTGAAGCAAGCGGGTTACAATCCCCCCTGCTGACTCGACTTCTAGATCGTACACCGCACGTTTGAAGTCTAGTGCAGCGGTGGTAGCTGCTGGAATAGTAATAGTGAGTGTACCAGCGGCATCTCCTACTACAATCTCGCTGTCAGAAGAAATTGATAGATACGGTGTGTCCGTAGTTTTTCTGCGTCGAATCTGCATCCGCGCGGTATATCCGGTCAAATCTACTATATCATTGTTGCTGTCTTTGTACGTAATGACAGTCTGAAATGTTGATCCTTGCTCAATAACAAGGTCGTGCTTTGCGGCGGGCATCTACAACTCCTTACACAAATTTAGGCATACGGACGCTCATGGACATGTTGGTGCGTCCACGATTGGCTTCCTGCTTCGCCTCACCGATACCAGATTCAAACCACTTACGATACCGAAGCGCGGCTTCAGGATCATAGTATGGCTGCCCTGGAGTTTCATATAGTCTGGCGCGTGCGCCATGTGAAATTACTTCAGCCCACCGCTCCCAAATCTGCCGGTCAATCGCGGTACTGCTCCTAGATGGCTTAAGCGCAAGTGTGTACTTCAATGGGTCATCGCTAAGAACACAGGGCATTGGTACGATTGTAATCGTGCATGGGTCTTCAAACGTGTAGAACCCTGGGCCACCTTTCACCGTCCGCCAGTCAGCCCCATACATGTGTGTAAGGACTTCTTCGTTTGCTGGCTTGAGTTTGTGGTAGCCATGATTAGCCGCGATAATCCTAGACACCTCATACTTAGATGGGTAGTCCAACTCATATTCGCCTTGGTTCACAACAAGCGTCTCACCATCTGGCGTGTCTCGCAAGTAGGTGGATTCCTCGCAGAACTGAATACATGCGTTCCTGATAGCGTTTATGGCCGCGATCTCGGAGCAGTGATTCACGTAAGGTAGAACCTCATCAAGAAATACTTCATAATCAACGTCAGTCGTAAGCGTCATTTAGCAGCCCCTTTGACAGAAGGGTTAAAAGGTGTGAACTGCTGGTTCGGCGAAGTCTGAGTTTCTCCCGCCGTCATGCCGTTCATAAAGAGAACGAAGGACTGCAAGAACGAGCTTGCCTTGTTCTCACCGCCCGAAAAGTCACTGTCCTTCTGGTGCGCACGGTACATAACGTAGTCTGTAAGGGCCGTCACATAGAGGTCGTCTACCTCCAGCACGTCCGTAAGCTCGGTCAATTCCGTGGGCCTAACAGAGTAGTTAATCTGCACATAGCCAAGGCCGTTGGATGGGGGCCAAACGTAAAACGATTTTTCATCAGCCGGATCAAAAACGTAGTTTATTGCTTCAGTCTTTTGTGTGGCTGAGTGCCAGTCTGGTTTCTGGCTGTCTAGGATGTCCCTAGATACAACACGAATTGCACGTCCCGGTGTTGTGCCGAGCGTGCCCATGTTCCTGATTACATCCAGAACCGAATTACCGTCCGCTGGTAGTGTCTGCCTTGTTCCGGCAGCAAGCTGCATCGTGGCTAGTGTTGCGGTGGCTGACGCATCCATTGCAACGATGGTGCGCTGCGCATCGGTCAAGTAGCGCAAGAGTTCATCGTCTGACCACCGTTGCTCGTTCGCTGTATCAACCAGCTGCGATCTAGCTCGCAGAATAATAGTTGATGCTGTAATACTCATGTTACGCTCCTGTACGCTTTCGCGTAAATCTCATGTAGCTCTGGATATTTATCCTGAAGCTGTCTTCCCCAAGGCTTGTTCGAGCCTGCAAAGAATATCATCCTTGCGTTATCCGGCACTAATCCTTTAAGTAGCGTGTAGTGATACACTCCATCTTTCTCGCCCCACATGGGTGGGTCTCTCAGCTTATAGCTTATCCAAGCCTGATCTGAGCCGTAGTGACGAATGTCTGAAAGTCTCTGGTACCTAAGTACAACGCCCGGCGAATGCTTGTTAAAATCGTCCCATACCTCTGGATGCTCTCCTGGTGTTACTAGCATTAGTGATCCGTTTATGGGTGCCGCTTTTCCTCGCAGCGCTTTGAACGCACTAGATGTATGCAGCAAACTTGTTATGTCGTCAAGTATAATCGTATCCAGATCAACAGATAGGACTCTTTTACCCAACAAGTCACGCGCTTCCGTTGAGAATATCTTGACTCTACGGTAGCAGTCGGGTGCCTTTGCGTGTAGTCCTAAATCAACCTTTTGATCCCACAGCGGAACTGTGTCGCACTCCAATCCATCTGGATCATCTGTAACACACACTAGCCGGTAAGGGATTTTTAGGTGCTTGTTTAGCATGTACTTTAAGGTATGTACATGCGCGGGTTTGTAGAAGCTATCCCCTCGCCACCCTCTCCACTTCCAGCAAACGATAGTAAGCTCTGAGTCAAGAGTTTTTTCGATAGAGGATGCAGGAATCTCGTGTGGCACGAAACTCATGTCGCGATATTCCTTTAGTTTGTATCGGCACCGCCAGCTTTACGGTCAGATGGTGTCATATCGCTGTGGTGTTGAGGTTGTTAGCTGACCTCTAACATACGATGCTGCGGTGGTTTTGGGCTTATGACCGCCATTCCCACGGCAGCCCCCTAACACTCTTTAGAATAACTGTGCGGGATGGGTCAGCCAAACTCACCACCCCGCACGCTGCGGCTAGGCCGCTCCCAGCATTTTTACTGCCGAGCCCTTGGGGCGTTTCAAAAACGCCGTGATTAGTTCAGGTGGGGTTTGCTCCCCATAGTTCCCGATAAAGATTACATGCGTAGCAATCGATTTATAAAGTAGTTCTCTGCACGCCCTGCGCTGCATGTCTTCTACAGAGACTTTCTTTAGTGTTGTGAACAACTCGTTAAAGCCTCGCTGTTTCGCAGCTTGGTGGCAGTGGTGGTTCCGACTTGCGTTGTCTGCGTGGTATAGCTCTACCTGATAGGCAACGTTCCCCATAGCGCGGCGGTAGCTCGCAGCGGCGCGGCCAGCTTCGTGAGCATTATCATCTGTGATTAGTACGGCTGCAACTTTCATGTCTTTGGTCCTAGCACAATGTCGTATTTTCCCGTGCGGAAGAGTACTTCATACCCCTCCAGCAATTCCTTAATCTGGTCTAGGCTCTCGCCTCTACCTTTCACAACGCTCGACTCTTTGTGCTCTAAGAGTATCACAGGTTTGAACTTGTGTATAGTCTCGATGGCTCCCTCAAGGGCCGGGTACTCCCAACCTTCAACATCGAGGCACAGGAAGTCAAGCCTGTCAAGGCCGAGACTATCAACCGTAAACGTAGGTGTCGTACCGGCTTGGTCAAGTAGAAAGTGACCATCGCTCTTGGGTGTCTCATACAACGCCTGGAAGCCGGTCGCATCACAAAGCGCGCCGTACTCTGCGGTTACGTGGCTATATTGCTCTACGTTCCTACGCAGACATTCGAAGTTTGTTTCATCCGGCTCAAACGTAAACACGCGCTCAAAATGTTTCGCAAGATGGATTGGCCACGATCCAAGGTGGCCCCCTGCCTGGACTACTACTTCCTGATCTTCGATCATTTTGAGTACTGGATTCAAATCATTAGCGCGTTGCTCGTAGTGCGCGAATGATCTGGTGTGGTGCAGCGGAACCCAAATACCATTTACTTTCTTGATCGGCTTCATACCCTATCCTTAATGTAAAAGACCGCGTACCGAGGGGGTTTCGGTACGCGGTCCACGCTACACTAGAGCCAACGGGAAAACTCTAGTGATTTAGTGCCACCACCTATTAGGCGGTAGCAAGGCCGTCCGTGCTATACAGCGCGAGAGCCAAGGCTTCAGGCTTGATAACCTTGTAGCCGTAGACGTTCAGACCGCGAACCAGCGTACCGAAGTCGTTCGGATTCTGGAGGCTTTCAACCTTAGCGATCTGCGAAGCGAACGTGATGGCCGACTTGTGGCCAGCCATGATGGCCGTGCGCTTCTGCGTACCCGGATCAGCGTCACCAGCGAAGTCTTCGTCCACATCTGCGGAAGGCAGAAGGTTGGAGACGTAGATGGTGAAGCGGTCAATGGTACCGATCTTGCCGTTACGCAGGATCGAGGATGCATCGCCGGTCAGGTAAGCCTGAGACAGCGGCGAAGACATCAGCAGGTTACGGACGTAAGGCGGGATAACCAGCCAGCGATCCGTAGCAGGGACGTTCTGTTCATCGAGGACCGATGCCAGCGCCGTAAACAGCTGGAGAACGTTAGAGGTCGTGAGGACCAGCGGGTTGGCATCCGTACCAAGGCTGTAAGCAGCAGAGATTGCACCTGCCGTTGCGCCCTTGTTAGCGGCTGCGCCCTGGTCAAACACGCCAAGCAGCGTGTCGCGGTCGATGCTGATAGCCATCTGCATGGCTGCGTCGGACGTAAACATGTCCATCAGCTGCGGCTGCGACTGGTACTCAAGCACGTCAGAGACGTTGACGCCAAAGTACTTAGCCTGATCAATGATCAACTCAACCGTGTTCGGAGTCGGAACTTCGTAGCTCAGGCTCTGACCGATGGTGTAGCTGTTGATCGTGATGGTCGGAATGTTATTGATAATAACTTTATCGCCCATCGACTTAATGTCGCCATCATACGCGGTGTTGGCGATTTCACCAAACACGGTCGTTGCGTAGAACTTGACGTTAAGCTTGCCAGCCCATACGGTAGGGATAAACGTAGCCGTATAGGCGGGGCTGGTATTGAATGGTGATTGTACTGCGACTGCCATTGCGGCATACTCCTAAAAATGTTGTACCCCGCAATGGCTAGGCCGTCTTACTTGACGCGCCCTTGAAGCATTGCGAGATCAATCTGGCCTTCAATTTTTTGAGCTTCGGCTTCCCGACCTTTATATACACCCTTAGAAACATCAGCATAAAACTTTTGAATCTCGCCTTGAGTCCATGTTTTGCTGTCTGGTTGTCTAGGTGCATCGCCGGTCTTGGCTCTGCCCGGTGTTAGCTGCCCCTCAATATCGGGCTTACGTGGTGCTTCCTTGGACTGCGCCGGTGCTGGTTGCGCCGGGGTGCCAGTCTCTGTGAGATAAGCCTTGAAAATCCAAGCGAGTCGGTCGGGGTCTAGGGCGTCAAACGCATTATTCAACATTTCCTGCCGGGTTAGCCCGCTCATGTGGTCATGCACTGCAAGCCACGCGAGGAACCCTTGGTCTACGTTGAGTTCTTCCCAGCTAGGCACCAGTTCCGTAAGACGGTTAAGTACCTGTTTCTGCGAAGAATACGCTTGCTTTTCCTCTACCCCACCGAGCTTTTGCTTGAGTTCACGGTTTTCTTTCACAAGGTTGCTAACCTGCTCACTCAGATCGAGTGTCACCTGTGATGCTACCTCTTGCGCTTGGCGCTTAATGAGGTCGATCATCTCAGGACCGTAGCTTTCGATGTCTTCGGGGGTGATCGTAGACGTAACCTGTTTGGGCGGCGCGTCTTGAGAGGTCGGCTTAGCCTTCGCCTGTTCCGTAAGTTCTTCTACTGATTTCGTGAGGTCACGAATCTGTGAGTTCAAACGTGGAACTTCTGCGTTGTACTTACCTGCGAGCGTTTTGTAACGCTGCTCCCAAATATCGTCCTTACCCTGGTCGGGCGTCTTCGGAGGTTCTGCCTTCGGCTCGTCGGTCGTTTCAGGTTCAGTAGCCTTAGCTGGATCATCCTGTTTGCTTTGATCGGAAGCGGCGCGGATGGCCTCGTCGAATGCGTTGGCTTCTTCTTCCTGGCGTTTCAACTGTGCCGGGCGGGTATCAAATTGTGTCATTTCATCTCGCTTCGTTGTGACGGTGAGCGAGGCGTGCGTCAATTAGTTTGCTTGTTGAGAACGTCTCTACTGGTATCCACCAGTTTGACAATTCCCTTTAGGGCTTTTGCACGGCCTCGAAGTTCGTGTAGGGCTGACTCACTGTCAGTTTCCAAAATAGCATCGTAGCACGCGCTTAACTCTTGCTCCAGATAGCTCTTCAAATCTGACCACTGTGGGTGGCTACTAATATTCGCAGCTGCGGACAACTGCCTAGCGTCGATTTTCTTCAGCATTCTGAACCATTCCTTTGGGCATATACAACAACTTAGTTACGTTGTCAATACCTTTTTTAGTTTTGTTGTGGTGGACTAAAGTTGTCCGTGACGGGTGAACCGTCCATTAGTTCCTGCCCGCCACCTGCCTGTGCCTTGGCTTGTTCCTCGGCACCGGCCATTGCAGCTTGCTGCTCAATCTGCTCTTGCTGCTGCTTCTTAACCTTCATCGCGAATACTTCTTTGGGCGGAACAATGTTGTCAGTGTCCATATCCAAACCTTTAGCAACCTCGCGAAGAACAGCGGCACGGCCTTCAAGTCCGACGATCTGGTGATCTACTGGGTTGTTGGTCATATTCAGGAACTCGTTCCTACGCAGTGCGGCGGCTTCTTTGGCTACCAGTGCGTTGGCTCCACGAACAACAATGTTGATGTCACCCTTCAGGTCGGTGTCTTCAGCGTACTGCATATTCCAGAAGTGCAACTGCTCAAGCATGGGGCGGAACACGTAGTTATCTACGTTACTAACCACCTGCTTAAGCGACTTGCCTGCATTGTTCATCAGCATGGACAAGCCAGATGCTGTACGTCCAGCACCGCCCGGTGCATCACCTGTCAAGTACCTAGGAATGCCAGACCACTCGTCGGCAAACTCCATGAACTTCTCAATGATGCCAGATAGTTCTGGCACGTTGGACTGCGGTTGGTTGAATGCAATCGGCGGCAGCTGATGTCCGTTAGTCACGGCATCGTTAGTCACCTGCCAGATTTTCCACGGTGTGAGCGTAGAAATTTCTTCCCCTGCCGCCAAACGGTCCACGTTAACAACAACCTGGGGACCAGAGGCCAATCCCATGTTGTTCACCAGCGCGCGCGTAGCAGCGTTCACGACTGTCTGTGCGTCCCGCACGAGGTCGGCAGGGGAATTACCCCAAAACGAGCCTGGAATTTCTTCGTAGCACGTTTTGTAGTATGGTTTCTTGCCAAGAGGATGGTGGTTGAGTGTTGCTTTGATTACGTAGTGACCAATCAACCAGATTTCTACAGAGTATTCAGCCAGCGGGTCGGGGATTTCTTCCTCAGTCATCCCATACTCACGCAGCTTATCCCCTTGGATTGAGCCCCAATATTGCAGGGCATCAATAAGCTGATCAGGGTTGGTAATCACTTCGGTTTGGGACTTACCCTCAGCTTCCGCTTGTCCCTGATCGTCATAAAGCCACTCGCGTAAGCCTCCATTGCCGTACTCTTCAAGCACAAGGCGGATTGCAGCTTCATCATAATTTTTTACTCCGATCAGTTCCCACAACTCTCCACGAGAAAGCCTGTGCTTCTGGATCAGGTAGCCATCGTCTACACTCTCAGCTTCGGCAGAAGGAAAAATGTCGAACGGTGATACCCGCTCCCACTCAAGCACTGGCTTCTTTTTCAGCGTTGGCTTAAACTCTCCTCTTGTCTGTTTCCACTCAAGCGTAACCTTATTGCGCACAACAGGGCCTTTGATGATGGCCGCTGGGTACGTAACGATGTCGTCAATAAACTGGTTAAGCGCGTGAATCAGCCCGCCTTCCGCCAGCTGATCTTCCATCTTGTTCTCCATGCGCTCAGCCATAACTCGGGCCTGCTCACGGACTTTGTTCATCACGAGGTCGCGCGTGCTACCCATGAGCGCGATAACCTGCTGGTCCGGCATGGGTTGGCCGGTCATCTGTGCTTCCGCCATGGGTGCGGCCACAGCCTCAATGACGGACTCGTTCATTTCAGGATTCAACTCAGGAACCGGAGTAGCTCGGATGGTCCATGGTTTCTCTGTGCCGTTAGCCATTAGCACGTCGCGAAGCCACGACGCGGCAGCGCGACACTTGACGGATGTCAACATCGCATAAACATCAGAGCCACCCATCTCGCGGATGGCATGTAGCTTCTCAGGGTCATACACTCCGCGTCGTGCACGCACGCTCTGAAGCATGCGAGTCTCCACGGTGTTACGTTTAGCGTCTCTAGCGGCCATCCACGCCTTGCGCACATGCTGCGCCATTGATGTGGTTACCGGCTCAGCCTGCTGACGCTGGGCGTTTTCCCGTTCTTCCTCAATAACTTTGGATAGCGGGGCCGCTTGTAGTGGGCCAATGCTGATGACGCTACCCACGGATGATGGCAACGCGAACTTGGTTTTCTCGGGTGTCATATGAACATCTATTCCTACGCTTGCCTTAAACACTCGGGAGTGTTTAAGATACTTTGATTAAGTTGTCAAGGGTTTTATGTCCAACCTTTTGCGGTTGCTACAACCACTGGACGCTTAGCCTTGTCATTCATCCAGCCTCTTAGCCCACCGTCCGCGTGCAGGCACGCATACTGGAGCGCATCTGCGATGTGGGAGTACGGGCTTTTCTTGTCGGGCTCATCCTCCGCAGTCCCGTCCTTGCGGAGCTTGTACCTATAGCCGCCAGCCATGGCCTTAACTAGCATTGAGGCATGTATCGGGTCAAACAGAATACCACTTTTACCGTCGATCTGCCGCATTAAGTACGTATCTACCGCCGCGATCCGCGCAACGATGCTGTTCGTCTTAGCTGGCATGGCCCTGAATCCCTCAGACTTCAGGATGTCGTAGCAGCTTTTCTCGTCGCTCTGCGCCCGCTGCACCCCGGCAGGGTCGCCGATAACTAACATGGGCATCCCTGCGTACTTCACAGTGAGCAACGGCCTTAGCTTTCCTGCAATGAACTGCTTAAGTCCCATACCGTCAGAGCTTATAGCATCCAGAACCAACAGTCTGCCATGCATATCCAACTGGCAGATGGCGGCAGATGGGTTAAGCCCGAAGTCCATACCGATAATCAGCGTGTGTTCTACTGACTTAATAGCTCGCAATTCAGTCTTGGCTACATGCATGTCGCGGTTAAACGTCCTGAACACGGGCTTACCGGCCAGAGACTTACCCCACTTACCGTGTACATACACGTCAATCCATTCTTCCGTCTTACCTTCCATGAGGTCTTCATAGTAGTTCGACGGCAGCAAGTGAATCCAGTCAGCATCCTGGTCAAACGCACCGGGCTGAATAGTAACGTGCACGCCTGGGGTTGGATCAGACAGCTTGTCGTGCCAGAACGTATCCATGTCGGGAGGGTTAGTCACTCCCCACAGTTTCTTCATGGGGTTGCCGTCATCATCGACACACCCCCGGATGGGGTTACCCTTCTCATCACATCCCCACTCTCGCTTGTGAGGCACCATCATCCCGTCCGGGTACCGACCCAAGCGGCCCGTCAATGCGTCGAAGACTTGCGGGTTAATCTCCCGAACCTCGTCCAGCATTGCAAAGCTCAGCTGCAACGATAGCAGCCGCCTCACGTCGTTCGAGTCATCAAGTCCACGGAACAACACTTCGCACTCGACATCATCAAATTTTAGGATAAACTTACCTTCAGTCTTCTTGTAGACGCCCGCCTCACCATCGGGGAACCACTTCAAGAAATCAGGGATGGTGGTGTCTTGCAGCTGTTGGCGGGTGTTACGCACGATAACGCACCGGGACCGGCGAATACCGTCACGGGCTTTCGCCATGCGTGACGCCTCGTAGGCCACCTTGATAATACTGGCGGTAGTCTTAGTTGACCCGATAGGCCCCACCGCAAAGTTCTGAAACTTCTGGCTTACTAGGAAGTTCACCAGACTCGGGATGGGCTCGTATACTATCTCGCTCACGATTTTTCCTGCGCTTAAGAGCCCTCGCTTTCTGAGGAACCCCTTTTTTATTTAGCGCCCGCATTCGCTTCCTTGACTTCTCCGACTTGAGACAACCACAGGATTTAACCCGCCCAGTCCTCAAGTTGCGTCCCCCGACAACAGTAGTATTTCCACACACGCATTCACACAACCACAGGCACTCTCCAGTCTTTGATTTAGTCGAAAGACTCAGAACCACCAAACGATAAAACGTCTTGCCGGTCATCTGAATTTGACGGCTCATCGAGCGGCTCCAACGTATCCAGTGTTTCTATGCTTAGTATCTCAGGAATATAATCTGGTCTTTGTGGTAGCGCAGCCTCGGCATTCCGAAACACAAACTTCCGCTTGGGTGTATCTTCAGATTCCTCGTCGGAAGTATGCTCTATAATTTTTCCATCAGGTGTACCAACATAGTTTTCCGGCAGCTTGATGGTAATGCTGAACCCACCTCCGATGGGTGCCTGTTGCCCTGGTTTCGGCTCCAAATCACCTAGCTTACTCAGGTGCTTAAGCACATCCAGTTTCGCCCCCACCGACTCGCTAATCTTAGCAGCCCGGTAGGTATCCACCATCAAGTCTTCCGCCAGCATCGCCGCCTTGGCCCGCACAGTGAAGCCATCGTCCTCAAGCATCTTGCGCTTGTTGTCGATCTCTTTGACGAACCACGGGCTCAACGCCATGCGTGCGTATTCAGCAGGCTCTACCCCATACCGCTTGGCGATAACCACCGGGTTGTCAATCCCGGCAGCGATCTCCATTACCATTTCAGGGTCTACTGACTTGAGATTACTTTCAGTCATTGTTAGTTCTTTCGTTCTCGCTAGGCTCCCGCCTAGCTACACTCAAGGGCGCGAGCGAAGGCACGCGGGAGCGGGCCGGGAGCGAAGCAAAGCATTAAGAGCACATGTGTCGTGTCTGCTTCCAGCAGTTACAGCGAGGGCACATCATGTCAGGGTCGTCTGACTCACACATGAGTTTCTCGTTCGCCACCTTGCGGCGCTCGGTTTCTTTAATGATTTTCTGTAACAACTCGCCAAGCTGCTTACTTGTTAGGTTCGTTAGATCGAGTCCGTGAACTCGCAGGGGTGTTTCTTTTACGACTGGCTTTCGCCACTTTGCTTTTGGCTTTGACTCTTGGGATTTTAAGCTCATCGAACGTCCTTCCGCAGTGGTTGTGGTGCTCAGCCTGCACCTTGGCTACGTCTTTGATCTTGGCACCGAGCTTCAACGCAACGAACGTCCCTTGCGCTCCGCTACCGAACGAGCACGGGTATGGGTACTTATCCGGGTACTTGCACGCGCTAGTGTACATATACGCACAGTCTTGTTTGAAGACAATGAACTCGTATGAGTGGTCAGGGTTGATGTGCTGGGGGTAGAAGTCGGGGTTGCAGTCATGTTCTTCGTACCACCTAACCATCAAATCCTGGTACGCCATGGTGCCTGCCATACCTAGCACTGCGTCTCTGACAAGGACGATCTTGGGCTTCGGGTCATCCTCGTACACGTAGTCATCTGTGTGCACGCGCTTATCAGCGATCACAGTTTTGCCGTCAGAAATAATGAAGGTCACGGGATTTCCTTAATCTGTTTTTGTCTACTTGGCACATACGGTGTTGTGTGTCAAGTTATTTTTACGCCTTGAGCTTTCGGCCTAGTCACTGCAATGTCTATTGGAATCCCCGACTTGAATCTCGATAGCGCTGTGTGATACGGAACGCCATTGTGTTTGGCAAGCTGGTAAATTGTTCCCGTCATGCCGTTGACGGTGTACTGCTTTGACTTGGGCTTGCGTTTGAAGTTTGGGTCAAGTGCTTCGCTCTCGGTCATCCCAGCCTTTTTAATGCGTGACATCACTGTGCCGTAGTTGATTCCGGCAGCGAGTGCGCGCTGTCTTAAGCTGTTGGGGTTTATTTCCCCGCTGCTAGGCTCACACCCTGGAAGCCATCGCCACCCTTTTGTTCTAGTTCGTCTGACCTTGCGTAGTGTATGTGCCTTGTTAAACTTTGGTCTAAACTTCTGGAGTAGGTGCTTCTCCATTTTTTGTCTTTTTTCTTTATCTCTACACTCCGCGATTACTACGAACTTCAGGCGTTCAGGATCAGCGTCCCAAACTTTCTGAAGTCTTAGCGAGTGATGCCTTCTATGTTTTAGTTCGTTCTTGTGACGATTCCACCGCACTTCGATGGCGCTAGATTGACCTATGTACATGTCGTTCGTTTCTTTGTCGATAATCGCGTAAACACCGGCTTTATACATATCGCTCTCCTGTTAGGTTTTAACCATTTAACCACATCCTGAGCTAGCTGTCAAGTGCTTCTTTGGTTAGATGTTTTGGTGGGTCGGGGGTTACGCGGCTACCGTTAGAAGGGGTGTACGGTCGCGACTCGATGGTCCCAGGGGGGAGGGGTAGTTATGCCAACTTTGCCTTTATATGTATGTTGAGCCCAACAAACCAGCGCACCACAGAAAGCTCAAAGCCTCAGATTTAGTTTAAAACTAAAAAACCTAAGCATAAGAGCGTCAAATCACTTGACATAAGACATAGGATAAAATAGATTTCTAGTTGTTCGCAGCGTGGTGCGGCGAGCAAGCTCATTGAAAACCAGGAGAATACCATGTCTGAGAAAACCAAAGAGATCACTGTATCCAAGGCCGGTCTTGATGCCATCAAAGGACTGGCAACCGACATCGCTAAGCGAGACTTCGACATTGTTACGGCCAACATGGAAGCGGAGGCAACCATTGCTAAAGCCCGTGAGGCACGCGAGAACGCCATTACCAACTCGCGAGGCGTGTATATGGCCGCGCTTCAGAAAGTCGGCGAAGTCCTCTCGAAAGTTCACAGCGGCGAAAAGTTTACCGCTGAAGTGTTCAAGGCTCACTATCAGGATGAGCTTAAGCAGGCTCTGATTGATGCGGGCGTTGCTGAAAAGTCTGCCCCTACCAAAGTGACCGAGATCAAAACCGCGTTGATTGCTCTTGTCGCAGGTGTTGCGCCAACGGGCAACAACGTTAAGAAGTTTGGCGATGAGGCCAAACCAGAACTGGCCAAACTTGGTCTGATCCCGGCCCACAAGTCGGCAGGCAAGTCCAAGCGCAAGGCGAAGTCTGGTCAAGGCAAGGCGAAGTCTGAAGGCGCTTCGCCTAAGCAAATAATCGCTGGCATGTTCAAGGGGCGGTTGACCGTTGATGAGGCGGGCGAAGTTGCTGATATGCTGGAGATCATTGCCTCTGACACTGAAGCATGCAAAGACTTGCATGCTTGGCTGCTTCTCAACTCCGCTGAAGTCAACGGCGAAGCTGATCTCAAAGAAGCCGCGTAAACAGTAAAACACTTTCTCTCGATAGCCTAGCCCCTGCATGGTGACATGCAGGGGCTTTTTTGTGTTTAGACTCGGCAACGCTCATATTCAAACGTGCACACGTCTACAAGCCACGCTAATTCGATGGTAGGGTTACACGCCGCAACATGCTCGCAGTGGCTTAGGCGAGCCTGTATGGCTTTCTTGTGGCGCATTGCGCACATGATGCTCGCACGCATTCGATCTGACATATCTTCTAGTTCGTCAGTATCCCAATCAGGCATGGATAAAACTTTATTGTGGCGCTCTGTTATGAGTGCGCGCACATAATCCGCGCGGCCACCAACACAATGAACGAAAGCGTCGCCTAACAAGCTGTTGCACTCATGGCAACATGGCACAACCTTGGTGCGCGCGAATGAGCACGTATCCTCAAAAGTCTTTGGGATGACGTGATCAAGTGATTGCGCGTGATCGCCACAATATGTGCAATAGTGTCCTACGTTTCGCATGGGTTGGCTATACCCTAGACTGTCGAACCAGTCAACACCAAACCAGCGAACGGGGATGCGTGTTAGATGAGCGCGCAATTCGTGTTAGGGTTGTATATGCTCACAGCTTTTAGTCTAAAACTAAAAATGGTTTTTTGTTTAGTTGGTTTGGTGCGATGGTATCCGGCAGGGGCTGGTTTAGTTTTGATGTGGGTTGGTGGTTAGGTGCAAAGCGGGCATCTAACTTGGAATATCGGTGTTTTCAACATGGTACCATTTTTAGGAAAGACTTTACCCCGGCGATTTGTTGATTTTATTGGGTTTTTTCGAACGGCTGGCAATTTCTGGTTCCGGTTTGGATTTTCTGTTTGCAGGGTTTTCGGCAGCAGGCGGCTGTTTTTATTATATTATTATTAGTTACTCAATCAAATAAATACTAAAAACCAAAAAAAATAAATCACAAGACAATTGTTAGGGGCTTTTTCATATTCATATTATCATATATGTTCTCTCTCTCTCTCTCTCTCGTGTGTTTTCTTGTACTCCGGGAAAACTGGAAAAAGGTACCATGTTGATGGACATCTTTTTTTGTATGTAATTCAATGGCTTACCACCAAACCACCAAACCACCAAAAATGATCAGCCTAGTACCATCGTAGGTGTTACTTGACAGATACCCACTTATTTCGGTGTTTTCACACGCACGCACGCCCGTCTCAGCCACGCGAGATCAGATGAAAATTAAATAAAAAACTGCCATCGATTTTTAATTCCACCTCACTGCCGATCCCGCGCCACTCTGCAAGGTCACTGCCGAGCACACTGCGGGGCCGATTCGGTGTCTTAAACGCAACGCTATCCAGTTGACAGCCTGCGTGATTTGCACTATATGAAAAGCTCACTGAACAATCCAAACATCCAACAAGGATAACTCTATGCCTAGTACTTACACAAACAACCACCAAACCATCTACCACACGGCAACTGCAAGAGACATGATCCATCCTGTTGCCAAGCGTGCTGGGACTCGCAAGAATCAGCCGCCATCATGGAGACTCATTACATATAGGCAGCACTGCGCGCCTGCGTTTGTGTGGTCGAAAGTGACCGGCATCAAGATGGATAAAATCAACGCTGCCATTGCGGTGAACCCCAGCATCACACCCGAGGAACTGCTAAGCGAGGAAGCATGGGGACGCAATGACTTCCGCAAGGCTATCGGTGCAATGCCGCTAGTTGGGCAGGGAAGCAACCCGAAGGTGTACACGTTCTCGCGTGAGACGTGGGCGTTCCTCATAGGCATGACTGTGACCGGCATGGCGAAACAGATGACCACCAAACCAGCACAACACATGGTCGACAAGCTGGCGCTAAAACTGCATGAGTCGTGGTGGACGCCGCTAGCGGTGTTGCGGGCGTGCAAGCTGAAGCAGCCGACAAGGTTAGGTGTTGATCAGCATACAGGCCCGATCCCGACCCCTGCCGGGATGGAGATCATCGAGCGCCTTTGGAACGACGCACGATGCCCCAAGCACATGCCGCTTGATGTGACTTGGACGCCCGACAACAAGATGACACTATCTGAGATTGCGAAGGTGTTGGATGAGGATGGTGGCGACAACATGCAACGCACCATGAGGCAACCCAACGGCGTAACTGCCTGCCTGCAACGAGTGATGGAGAGCGAGAGGGACATGGCACGGTATACAGACACGCTCAATGCAGCGCGCGAGCAACACAGGGACTTGTTAGATAAATTGCAGGAGGCGATAAAGCGTCAACCGACTTGACATAAGAGTTCTTCTGTGGTACTTTAATAATACGAGTCGGAAAGTGACACGGGCAGCCCCGTGGCGGTGGCCCCAAAACACCTTGCACCTTCCGACTCGCCAGAATTTAGTTTCAAACTAAAACTGCCCCGAGTGAAGCTAGGCGGGAGCCTAGCGAGAACGAGGGATACAGAAACAGGAGAACCATCATGTCACGCAAACTCAAAGGTCGCGACACGCTCTATGAGATTGTCGCAGACGGCCATGAGCCCGAACACTATGAAACCCGCGACGGCGCGATGCGCAGTCTTGCGGGTTTCGTGCGTTATTTCCAGCGCACCTATGATGTTGTTGACTTCCCTGCGGAGTTGGCGCTTCGCCGCTTGCACGCCATGCGTGCAGCACAACTTCCATCGCATAGCGAGATCGTTGTCGGCGATCACGTTGTTGAACTTCGCGTCGTCAAGTACTGAGTTTTAGTTTTGTACTAAAACTGCCGTGAGGCAGTTATCAAACTAAAAACCACCGAACCACCACAACAGGAGAACTACACAATGTCCAAACGTCCACAACTGGCAGCCAACCGCATGCAAGGTGTCAAGCGCGTTGAGACTGCACCCGGCGAGACTTCGCCACCGAACTGGCACCTTGAGGTGCTGGCACCGGACCACAAGAGCAAGGCAAAGAACCCCAAGGAAATCACGACGGCCTACAAGATCGAGGCTGCCGACTACAAGATCGCCCTCACTCGTGCCGCCTTCGCGGCACAGGCTGATGGCATCGAAGACATTCTTGGCATCTGGTGCTGGGGTGTTGACGCTGCTGGCGAGAAAGACGATGAGAACTACCAGGGTGGCTGGGCCGACTGGCAGGTTGACGTGTTCAACTTCATGTTCGAGTTTGGTGGAGCCATCACCTCCGAGCGGTTCGCCATGCGCAAGGCGGAGGCGGAAGCCTCAAAAAAGTAGGTGCCGGAGAGGCGGAAGAAGCCACGTCCGAAAACGTGGTGCCTGCTTCGGACAACAGTGAAACCAGGAAGGGATCAAGATTATGGGGTTGGACTATGTTTGGCTGCTTGGCCTTGGCGGGCTGTGGGCTGGCGTATTTGTACTCGCGTGGTATGCTGCCTGTGGGCTGACGGCCTACGACGAGCAGCGAGGGCTGTACGACGACAACGGGTATGGGCCTGAGTTGTATTGCGACCCGGCCAGCCCAGCCTGCCCGTGTGATGACTGCCAAGGCGAGATTATGGATTACCCACCGGTTGTGCCCGGCTGGGACTATCGCCCCGGCGATCACAAGTAATTGCGTTTGAGCGAGTAGGGTCACGTTGACCTGATGGGCTGGCATGGGAAACCGTGACCAGCCCACAGGCGTGCAGAAATACCGAAAACTGCGAGGAAAACCATGAAAAAGTTTATGAATACCTACACCATAAAAGCCGTGCATGTAGACGGTGAAGAGTCCACGTGCAGTGTGCAGGCGTTCACCCGCGAGAACGCGGTGCACCAAGCATTGATGCAGGCGTATGAGGCTGGCAACACTGAGGTGGAGAGGCTTGTGATTTATGATCGCGAGGGAAACCCGCTGGAGAGCGTCAACGACTACTTGTCTTCTAAGTACGCCATCCTGCAATCGTGCATTGAGAAGCCGGAAACCTACAACTGGATCAACTGAGTTTTTAGTTTTAGACTAAAAACCAACGGAGAAATGACATGCTTAGATTTGACAAGGCCACTTTCAAGGACAAATTGCTGGTTTTGGTTATCCTTGTCC